>ERZ1504703.262-NODE-262-length-18835-cov-4.456816_pt1 | contig 18835 bp, 15 predicted proteins | sample MGYA00572393_ERZ1504703 | MGnify/ENA primary metagenome ERZ1504703 (study PRJEB39906, sample SAMEA3182102) | gut metagenome | biome: human; feature: gut; material: Stool; isolation source: human stools | place: Canada | collected 2013-02-18 ...
CCCTTGCTTTAGTCCTGGCGCTCACGTTCATATTCATAAAAAACAACAGTGCCGCAAACTACGAGACCGGGACAAAGGTTCCTCCGGGAGACTGGCGCTTCGGGATCGACATCTCGCATCACAACGGCGGAGAGATCGTCTGGGACTCGCTGTTCGTGATGACCGACCGGCGCGGGAGAACGATCCGGGACCATCATCTTGCCAAGAACATCCGGCCTGTCAGCTTCGTGTTCGTCAAGGCTACGGAAGGAGCCTCGATGGTGGACAGGGACTTCAGGAAGAATTGGAGGAACGCCGGGAAGTCCGGACTAAGGCGCGGAGCCTATCATTTTTTCCGGAGCTCAAAGGACGGGAAGATCCAGGCCGAACTGTTCATCAAGACTGTCGGCGACCTGAGGTTCAAGGATCTGCCTCCTGTTCTGGACATCGAGACCATCCACCGGGGAGGGTCGATGAAGAAACTGAACGAAGAGGCCCTCAAATGGCTGGAAACCATTGAGGGTCACTACGGTAAAAAGCCTATTGTCTACACGGGGTCTTCCTTTGCCCGTGACTGGCTCAGCAAGAGGATCACGGACAACTATCCTGTTTGGATAGCCCACTACGAGAAGGACAGGCCGGACTTCGATGACTGGACCTTCTGGCAGTTCACCGACAAGGCCGTCGTGAAAGGCGTTCCGGGGCCTGTGGATCTAAGCGTCATGAAACGCTGATCCCCGTCACTCCGACAGGCCTTGTCGCCGACGGCTCCGAGGTTGACCGCAGTGGCGGCATCATCCTCTTTGCTCAGAATCTGCTTGCTGTCTGTGGAATTGTACTTGGTGTAGTTCCCATCCTTGTACCATTTGTAGTTGTCCAGGGAATACGTGGCCTTCGGTGTCGTCTTGCCCCAGGCGAAAAGCGTCCCGACTTCCTCAGGCTTGTCCGCACCCACGTTACAGGTGGCCCATTTCAGGCCGTCGCCCATCTCGACATACACATGACCGTTGATCATGTCCGGCTCCAAAGCGCCATCCACGGTTTTAAGAGGAATGATGTCGAAGTTGTTTATTCATCAAAGTGTTGCTCTCAACCGCTCATTCAGCCATCCTCAAAGGAATATATTCAGACGACAGATTCCAGCCCATCGTCTCGTTCTCGATGTGGACTCTGGCGAAGGCTGCCATCTCGCCCCGCACAAACGAATCAGAGATGTAGGTGGCGTTCACCTTGATGACAATATAACCGCCATACACCTTAAAGTCATTGTCATTATTTATGTAAAGATCCTTCTGTTCATTATTCGGATAATGCGCCGTTATCTTAATGTTATCCTTTTTCAGATAGTACAGCGCGGAGGAAGGCCGTACCTCGAATTCCAACGTCACGAATTTCACAATGGAACCCGAGCCATATCTTGTCACTACAGCTACTCCATCCTCGGTATAAGGGACATAAACCAAAGACTGTATTCTGTACAGCACCTTGTTGACAGCATTCTGAGCCTGTGTTATCTTATTCTCCATCTTCCGGATTTCCGAACTCATTCGATCAATCTCGCCCTGAACCTTACTGTCCGCATCATTGATCGCGGCCGTGATGTCCGCAGACAACTCATTTCGCAGGGAGGCTATCGCATCTCTGATGGCTCTCTCATACGCCTCTTTGACCTCTGCCTTGACCTCATCCAAATCCGACTTCAAGCCTTCGACCTCCTTCGCGTTGTCCTCAATCGCCTTATTGGTCACGGCCAAGGCCGCCTTCAGATCCTCGATGTCTTTCGAATTTGCCTTGATCATTTCCTCCAAAGCGGTTTTCTGCACAAGCAATTGACCTTCAAGAGCCTTTTTCTGAGTCTCAAGGGCCGCCTTCGTTTCCTCAATCGTCCAGTAAGCCTTAATTTTATCATTCACCCAAGACTCAAGGGATGACTTCAAATCATTCACCGAATCCTTAAGGTTCTTTTCCCAGGCTGCCTCAGTCTCGTTCCGGGCTTTTAAGAGGGCTTCGGTGAAAGCGTTTGTCAGATCAGCAACCTCTTTTGAGATTCTGTCATTCAACCCGGCGACCTCGTCAGCGACAGCTGATTCCAGATCGCTGACAGTCTTGTTCAACGACTCTGTGAAGTTCTTTGTCAGACGCACCTCAAGATCAGTCATTGAGGTCTTCAATCCGGCGATTTCGATATCAATGCCAGCGATTTGCTCCACGATGTCATTGTACTGTTCCAAAGTCGCGAAAGTGGCCTTGACCCAATCTTCAGTGCCTTTCAATTCTTTTCCGGCATACGATTTCAAATCCGAGATCCTGCCTTCCAAATCCGCATCTTTCTTTTTCAGGTCGGAGATCGCGCCGCCTATGTCTGACAATTTCACGTTCATCTCAGACTTCATTGTCTCAAGAGTCACAAGAACCTCTTTTTCGGCTTGTTCTATTGCCCTGATAAGTTCTTCCTTGTTGGCATTGTCGCTTTTCCTCAATTCTTCCACCGCTTTCTCAAGGTCGGACTTCACTGCTGAAATCCGTTTCCCATTCTCCGTGATAGCTTTCCTGAGATCGCCGGCGGTCTCCTCCAGGGAACCAATCATGTCCTTCATGTCCTTGTCGGTCTGCTCCAACTTCGGAATGGAAGCGTTGATCTTCTCAATCTGCTGGTTTATGGATGTGACCCACGCATCCTTTCCGTTCAGATCCTCATGAATCTCATCAAGGTCCGGAGCATAGTTCGCGCAGCCGAAAGCTGCGGCAAGACCCACACTCATCAAGACCAGTCTTATTTTTCCAATATATTCTTTCATTTTTCTCTAATGTTAACAGTCATACCAGTCTTTTTCTTAAGGGTTTGTCACCACAACAGGGACAATAGGAATAAAACCGGAAATCATATCCCAACCTTTGGAAGCATCCTTTATTGACACCAGAACGTTGAACTTTCTAGAACCATTTGTAAAGACGAGAGGAAGGTCGGAAGCATCTATGTCCATCAGAACGATGCCGTTCCCGGTGCTTGTGATTCCGTTCAACTTAAGAGGAATAACATCTTTTGGCTCCACGCTTTGAGTGAGGATCGACACATTGCCTACATTCAGAGCCTCGGCGGCAGAGAACGGACGGACCTCGAATTTCAATGTCAGAGACTTCTTGACACCTTCACAGAAGACCTCAACCGATCCATCTGAATATGTCGGGAAATATACAAACGATGATATCACGTTTCTTATCTTAGTCCGCGCGTCCTCAACATCCTTTATTATCGAAGCCAAGTCATCCTTGCATTTCTCAATCCTTGACTCCAATGCCTCGACTCTCTCGTCAATGCTGTTGTTGAGGCTTTCTATCTCGTCATCAAGCTCATCGTCAAGAATGCCCTCCAACGATGTGATGGCATCCTTTATCACGGCCTCATAAGCAGCCTTGATGTCCTTTTTTGCCTGCTCAAGCTCCGAGAACAAGTCCTCCAGGCTCTTGGCGTTGTCCGCAAGAGCGTTCTCGGTCTCTGTCAGAGCCTCTTTCAGGTCCTTGATCTCTCCCGCATTAGCGTCAATCAATTCTTTCAGATAGGCTTCCTGAGCCTTCAACTGGTTTTAAAGATCCTTTTTCTGAGCCTCAAGAGCCGCTTTTGTCTCCTCAATCGTCCAATAGGCCGTAAGTTTCTCGTTCACCCAGAGTTTAAGGGACTTTTCCAATTCCTCAAGAGAGGTCTTAACCTTTTCCGTCCATGCGCTTTCAATCTCTGCGCGAGTCTTGGCTATAGCCGATGTGTAAGCCTGTGTAAGATTTGATACCTCTTTGTCTATCCTGTCATTAAGACCGGAGACTTCCTCTCCGATTTTTGACTCAAGGTCACTGACCGCCTTTTTCAAATCCTCGTCGAACTTGTTTGTCAGGCGGGTCTCAAGGTCAGACAAAGACTTCTTCAGTTCAGACATCTCCGTGTTGATCCCTCCAATCCGTTCCACAATACCATTATACTGCTCCAACGTCGCGAATGTGGCTGTGGCCCAGTCCCTGATGCCTTTCAATTCATCATCAACATAGGTCTTGAGAACAGAAATCTGTTTCTCCAATTCTTGATCCTTATCTTTCAGATCAGAGGTCATCTCATCTATGTCGGACAGTTTGCCCTGCATTTCCGTCCTCATCGCCTCAAGGTTGGCCAAGACGGTAGCCTTGGATTCATTGATGGCAGTGATCAGTTCCTCCTTGTTGGTCTTGTCACTGTCCTGGAGTTCCTTCACAGCCTTTTCGAGTTCAGAGCGAACTTCGGATACGCGGTTCTCGTTCTCACCGATGTCTTTGCGAAGATCATCGGCGGTCTTGTCCAAGGACTCGATCATCTTCTTGATTTCCAAATCTGTCCGCTCCAACTCCAGAAGTGAAGCGTTTATCTTTTCGAGCTGCTTGTCGATGGACGGGATGCGGTTGTTCTCGATTTCATCGATGCGGTCATCCACACGCTTGAACTCAGCATCGTAGTCAGCGCATCCGGAGGACACCAGCAGGATCACGCTCAGAAGAGCCGGTAATATTCTTCTTAAACTCATTGATTCTTCCATTTTAGGGTTAATTTGTCACGATCGTAGGGTTTATGCCGGCCACCTTAAGATCACGCTTGACCAGATCCTTAGTGGCTTTGCTGCAGCCTACCATTCTGATGGTCTTCAATTTCTTACAACCATAGAACATACAGCGTTCTTCTTTTCCATAATCAGTCACATTGTGCCAGTTCGCTTTCTCCAAATTCCAACCGGACAAATCCAAAGTTTCAAGAGATGAACATCCATTGAACATTCCAGGCACGCTAGTCACCTTATCCATTTTCCATTTGGACAAATCCAAGGAAGTCAACCCTGAGCATCCATAGAATGTATAGTTGGTAAATTCAAGGTTCTGAGGCTTCCAGGATGAGATCTTCAACGATTTTGTAGTCAGCTTCCTACAATTATAAAAGGACTGTTGAAAATTAGTGACCGCCGACACGTCCAATAACTCAAGATCCGCCTCTTCAAGAAGATTACAGCCTCTAAAATATATATAGTAATCAGGCTTTACTTTCTTGAGGGGCTTGATTGTCTTCAAGTCAGCAGATTCCTTATCACTATAACTCCAAAAAAGGTTCACTTTGTCAACCTCTCCGTGAAAGCCGATTTCTCCATACTTGGTGTGCACTATGCCCAACTTATTTTTATTCGCGTCAAAGGCTGATAAATATGAAGAAATCTCAACCATTCTTCCGGACACTGTGGTATATTGGATCAAAGGCGGTCTTATTTTCGCGACTTTCAAAGGAGTGAACCGTGTGGAAACGTCACGGACAACGACCCTGAAACCGGCGGAGACTCGTCCTGCAATAAAGTCATCCAACAGTACCCCGGGCTCAATCCTGACATTCAGGACTCCGTTCTTTGCCTTGGTGATTCTCTGAACTTTCAGAGCGACCTCATCCCCGACCGAAGCCCTCGTCTTTGTGAGCAACGCATACGCCGACACATCAGCGGCTCCTATTGAGGACAGCAGCCGCTCAGGGCGGATCTCCAGAGAGACATCGATGGTCTTTTCCAAAGACTCGACGTTGTAGGAGAGAATCACACTCCCGTCATCGCTCGTCGGGACAAACGCCAGAGACTGCATCACGGAGTCAAAGGAGGAAATAAGGCCAGCGAAATCAAGGGAAGCGAGATCGCTACTGATAGAAGCCATCACCCTCCTCATTTCAGCCTCTTTTGTCGAAAATGCTTTCGTGAAACTGTCATACGCGGCATCAACACGAGCTTTGATCGTAGCCTCAAAAACACCCTTGAAATCAGTGATGGCATCCTCGATTGCTTTCTTGTAGGCAGTGGTAAGATCCTCCTTCGCCTTGTTCAAGTCGGACGTGAAGACCGGGAAACGATCCGCCAACGCCTTAAGGTCATCATTGACTTTCTTCAACCTGTCCTCAAGAGCAGTAATATCCCCCGCGTTTTCACTGATCAAATCATTCAACAGTTTTTTCTGCGCCTCAAGCTGATTCTCAATGTCATCATTAAGCGCCTTGAGGGAATCCTTGGTCCGGGCGATCGTCCAGTAGCCGTCCAAAGTGCTGTTCACCCACGATTTCATAGAGGCCTCGCTGTCATCGATGGCTTTCTTCAGGCTTTCGTTCCACCATTTTTCCATTTCCTCACGGAAAGTGACGATGGCGTCGGTGTAGGCCTTGGTGATGTCAGAGACCACCTTGTCGATCCTGTCATTCAGACCATCGACCTCCTCGCCAAGCCTTGACTTCACTTCATCCGACGCTGTCTTCAGATCCTTTGAATATTTCTCCGTCAGACGGGTCTCAAGGTTAGTCATAGAGGTTTTGAGGCCAGCTATCTCGCCTTCGATCCCGCCGAGCTGGTCCACAATGGCGTTGTACTGGTCCAAAGTCATAAATGTCGCATTAGCCCAGTCCTTGGTCTCCTTCAGTTCCTTGTCGATGTAGATTCTCAAATCCGTAATTTTCTTCTCAAGTTCGGCATCCTTTTTCTGAAGATACGAGATGGTGTTGTTGATTGAAGTCAGTTTGCCATTCATCTCGGTCTTCTCGGACTCCAGCAACGCAAGCAGCACGGCCTTGGCCTTGCCGAGGGAGTCAAGGACATATTCCTTGTCCGCCCTGTCGCTGTTTTTAAGATCCTCGACCGCTTTCTCAAGGCCGGTCTTCAATGCGGAGATGCTTTCCCCGTTCTCCGAGATTGTTTTCTCAAACTTCCCCGCTGTCTTCTGAAGGTTCGCGATCATTTCCTTCAGATCCGCATCGGCCTTCTCAAAATTGGAAATCGAGGAGTTGACCGAGACGATCTGACTCTCGATGGTGGCGATTTGGTTGTCCTCCATGGCGTCAAGCCTCTTGTGGATGTCATCGATGTCCGGGGAGTAGTCCGCACATCCGAAGGACATCAGAAGACACAGGGGCAGAACAATCCCGACGCCGACCCTTTCTAAAAAACTTGTCATAAGGTGTTGTGTTAAAATTCAATCGTAAATTTAGACAACACCTTCCAATGGACAATAAAAGCAGGGTAGTAGATTTCGTCAGACACACGAAATTTACTACCCTGCGATGAAATTTACCAACAAATTTACCGGATCGGCACTTAGATGTTTTGTGGCTTAGGCAGCACTACAATCTCTCAAACGGGGTGTCCGGATCACCGGTCCAACGGTAAAGTCGGGTCCTGGAGTACTGGTTGCCGGTGACGGAACTCTTTCCCGGTTCCGCGAAATAGTACAGCCCGCCGCCCACTGGACAAATACCGGTGGAACCGTACTTGAAGTAAAAGCCGGAAACAGGATTCTCCCGCGAACCGATCACCTTATGCTTCGTCCTGTCGTAGAGGACACCGGCCAACGACTTCTTGACAGGCTTTTCAGCCACGTCAAACACGAACAAGTCATAATTCTTGAATATGCTCTTGCGCCCCTTGTACACAGCCATGAACATCTTCCCCGTCTCCGCGTCGTAAGCCAGGTTCTGCACACCCCAGTTCGTGTTGCCGGTGTAGGCGAAATACTTGTCCAAAGGCTTGTCCGGACCTTCCCCATAGAAATCCCCGAACTTCACCTTCCCTGCATATTCATTAAGCTTCCTGATGTCGTAGCGGAGCAGCACCTGATGGTTGTTATCGTTGCGGCCAAGGTCGCCGTAGATGCCGTAAGCCACATAGAGATAGTTCTTTCCGCCTTTCTTGCCGAGTTTCGGGGCGATCGTCACGCCGTCGATTCCGGAGCAGCCATAGAAATGTTCATATTCCTTGTCGGCGAAACCGGTCATGTGGTAGTCCCTCGTGGCATCCTTCACGCAGACGATCCTGAATGCGTCATTGTCCTCCGAGTCCATGCCGACCTCCGTCACCTTGTCCACATCGATGATGGCGATGTAGAACATCGAGCGTCCCTTGGCGAACGACGAGAGTCCCTTGCCTATGACATCATCCTTACACTCCAAAGAGGCGTAGACCTTCCTGTCCGAAGGATTGAATGTCATCGCTCCAAGATGTCCCTGGATCCTGTCTATTGAACCCACAACCTTTCCTTCCATGTCCGTCTTGATGAAGCTGGTCGTGAAAGAGAAGTACATGTTGCCGGCGGAGCTGTCGTAGGCGATTCCCTGGACATGGTTCTTCGCGCCTTCAACGTAAATTTCCGTCGGCAGCTGTTGCTCTGTCTGCGAATACGCAGCCATGGTTCCGGCCACAATCATCAATGCGATCAATGCTATTCTATTCATATTCAATGTGTTAATATCCTGTTCTTTGGTCACTTTCTTAATTCTTCAATCATCGCTCTTGCCACAGCAGCCGAAGCGCCCTCCCCTCCAAGGGCATCACGGATCTCCTGATAGCCTGCGAGCATGTCGGAGCGGTAATCCTCGTCCTCGATCATCCTGCGCACCTCGTTCAGCACGTTGCCGGGCGTGAAATAGTACTGCAGGAGCTCACGGAAACAGATCCTGTCAAGGATCAGATTGCCGAGGCTGATGTAACGTATCTTGATGATGGACTTGGCAATCAAGAAGTTGATCTCCGCCCCCTTGTAGGCCACGACCTGCGGGGTCCCGATCAGGGCGCACTCCAGCGAGGCCGTGCCGGAATTCACGACAGCGGCCTTGGCGTGACGCATCACGGCGTAACTCTGGCCGAAGACGACGCTGACATATTCCCTGTCCCCAACGTACCTGGCATAGTCCGCCTCCGACCGTGCCGGCGCGGCGGCGACCACAAAGCGGTAGTCTGAATATTCAGGGATGGCGTGAAGCCTGTCGGCGAATTCCATGAAGGTCGGCATCATCGAGCTGATCTCGCCGTTCCTGGAGCCGGCCAGCAGGGCGATCATCGGCCTGTCAGGAAGTCCGGTCTTGGCAAGGAACTCCTCCCGCGTCTCCCTGAACGCCGCCGAATTGTCGATCGCGTCGATCAACGGATTGCCTTTGTAGACGAAGCCGACACCTTTTTTCGTGAAGTACGGAATCTCGAACGGGAAGACAATGAAGAGCTTGTCCACATAGGCCTTGAGTTTCTTGACACGGCTCTCCCTGGAGGCCCAGACCTTCGGGGCGATGTAGTAGAAGACCTTGAACCCGGCCTTGTGGGCGAACTCGGCAACCCTGAAATTGAAGCCCGGATAGTCAATCAGAATCACCACGTCGGGCTTCCAGGCCAGGATGTCGGACGTGCAGTCCGTGAACCTTTTAGCGAAGGCCCTCGCATGGATCAGTATCTGGGTGAACCCGATGACGGCTCCGTCCTTATAGTCCTTGACAAGACCCGTTCCGTCCTGATGTCCGTGGTACACCTCGTCCATCAGCCCTCCTCCCCAGAAACGGATGTCCGCCTGAGGATCCTCGGCATAGAGCCCCCTCATGAGATTGGATCCGTGCAGATCCCCTGACGCCTCGCCTGCTATGATGTAATAACGCATAATCTATCCCGTAACGCGGACCGTGCCGTCCGCAGACATATTCATAAGACGCTCCCGGCGCCTACGCAATCCTTAAAAATCCTTGTTGAACCCAAGTCCGTCCAGGCGGGCGATCTCCTCCCTGTCGGTATTGTCAATGTTATGGGCGACTACCGAGATGTAGCCCTCCGAAATGATGTGGTGGTCAGCCAGCCTGTCGTCCGCAGGCGAGTCATCCTTGAAGTCCCCCACCATCATGTAGAGTCTCTCCCCTTTCTCCGTAACCGGAGACGAAGTATGCCCCAGATCCTCCGGGCGGAGGCCTCTCGCGGCAAAGGAATCAGCGTTCCAAGGCTTGAACTCCTTTTCCCAATGACCCATTCCCTGATGGCCGACCCGTACGCCCTTGACCGCCGATGCGGGAATATTCGGGAAATTGACATTATAGAATATTCCTCCTCGCGACGGCAGGTTCGCAAGGATGGTCCTGAATATTTCAGGGAAAAATTCCTTGACCACGGAAAAGTCCGCGTCGGGACTCATGGTGTCGAGAGAGACACCGACGCCCAATATTCCGTTAAGGGCCGCCTCTTCCGCCGCGCCGAGGGTTCCCGAATAGTTCGCCGCGGTGGCCGCGTTCGAGCCGTGGTTGATCCCGCAGACCACCACGTCAGGCTTGCCGGGCCAGAAAACCTCGTCCAGTCCGTACTTGACGCAGCTTGCCGGGGTCGCGTCAAGGTAAGACCACCGCGCCCCGTCCTCTGACGGTAATTCCTTGTAGGCGATTGCCTTGCCGCCCATCGACACCGCCATCGACATCCCCGACTGGTGAAATTTTGGCGCGACCGCCGTCACACTGCCAAATTGGCACATTATCTCTGCCAGAACATGTATGCCCGCAGCACGATAGCCATCATCATTTGTCAGCAGTATATTCAGTACTTCAGACATTCTATTAATATTTTAGTCTACAAATATATTAAATTCCGCATTTTTTTAATAATTTTGCACCACTTTTGCAGTGGAAGACTGCGGTTTAGTTTAGTAGTAGATTGTATTAACAACTCATTTAATATCTATTTAAAATGGTAAAACTTGGTATTAACGGATTTGGCCGTATTGGCCGTATGGTATTCCGTGCCGCTGTTGAGAACTTCTCAAACGACATCGAGGTTGTAGGAATCAACGACCTTCTCGATCCAGAGTATCTCGCCTACATGCTCAAATATGACTCTGTTCACGGAGCGTTCAAAGGCGATGTGAAGGTTGAGGACGGACACCTCGTGGTAAACGGCAAGAAGATCCGTGTCACCGCCGAGATGGATCCGGCAAACCTCAAGTGGAACGAGGTTGAGGCTGACGTTGTTGTCGAGTCAACAGGTTTCTTCCTCACAGACGAGACCGCACGCAAGCACATCCAGGCCGGCGCTAAGAAAGTCATCATGTCCGCTCCTTCAAAGGACGCTACCCCTATGTTCGTCTATGGTGTGAACCACAAGACCTACGCAGGCCAGGACATCATCTCCAACGCTTCCTGCACCACCAACTGCCTTGCCCCTATCACCAAGGTGCTCAACGACAAGTTCGGTGTCAAGAGAGGCCTCATGACAACCGTTCACGCCGCTACCGCCACCCAGAAGACCGTTGACGGACCTTCAAAGAAGGACTGGAGAGGTGGTCGTGGAATCCTCGAGAACATCATTCCTTCCTCAACAGGTGCAGCCAAGGCTGTAGGTAAGGTTCTTCCTGAACTCAACGGCAAACTTACCGGTATGTCTCTCCGTGTTCCTACATCAGACGTTTCTTTCGTAGACCTTACCTGCGAGCTCAACACTCCAGCCACCTACGATGAGATCTGCGCCGCCATGAAGGCTGCTTCAGAAGGCGAGCTCAAGGGCGTTCTCGGCTACACCGACGAGGCTCTTGTATCCACCGACTTCCGCAACGACGCCCGCACCTCTATCTTCGACGTGAAGGCCGGTATCCAGCTCGATCCTACATTCGTGAAGGTTTGCGCTTGGTACGACAACGAGTGGGGCTACTCCAACAAGGTGCTTGAGATGGCACGTGTTATCGCAAAATAATTCTTATATTTGCAGATAAGAAAGGCCGGGCCTTTGGGCCTGGCTTTTTTTATCAGCCATTTTACAAGAACATCACAACCCCTGAAGATGAGCCTCCCGGCTCCAGGGCTAGATAAAAAGCATTATTATTAAACAAAATGCGCTGATTCAGGCTTATTGCTCCTGACCGCGCGAAAAGGTACCACATCATGAAAAAAGTCGTTTTATCATTCATGTGCGCCGCAATGGTCTTCTCCGGATGCGGCACAATGTCAAAGACAGGACAGGGTACGCTCCTCGGCTCCGGAGCAGGAGCCATCATCGGAGCCGGAATCGGCGCCGCCATCGGTGACGGCAAGGGTGCCGCCATCGGCGCCGCCATCGGCACGGCTGTAGGCGCGGGCACAGGCGCTGTCATCGGCAAGAAGATGGACAAGAAGGCAGCTGAGCTTGAGGCACTTGAGAACGCCAAGGTCGAGACTGTACAGGATCAGAACGGACTCCAGGCCATCAAGGTCACCTTCAACAGCGGCATTCTCTTCCCGACAAACGGCTCGACCCTGTCACAGACCTCCAAGAACGAGCTCTCACAGTTCGCCACCAAGATGAGTGACATGCAGGACACCGACATCACCATCTACGGCCACACCGACAGCACCGGTTCAGACGCTGTCAACGAGCGCCTCTCCAACGAAAGGGCTCAGTCGGTAGCCACTTATCTGAAGAACTGCGGCATCGCCTCGTCACGCATGACGACCGAGGGCAAGTCCTACTCCATGCCTGTAGCCGACAACTCCACCAAGGAGGGCCGCGCCCAGAACCGCCGTGTGGAGATCTACATCACCGCCAACAAGACAATGATCGAGAAGGCCGAGAACGGCACACTGTAGGGAATGAATATTCTTTATGAATATAACAGACGCGATGTCTGATGCCAATTGAGTATTACCGTATTCTATGGCAATCAGCCATTACACGTTACTGAATATTCATAAAGACAATACTGAATGCCGCGGAGCACAGAATCCGCAAAGCGAGTTAGGTCATATCGCACCTGACTCGCTTTTTTGTTTCTCCGCCACACGTATTGACATTAAGAGAGCCATTTTACCGTAAGCCAATAACCACATAGTACATTTATTGGGATGCACCCGGCACAGTATCAAGCTTTCTGAGGCACGAAAACTCTCCCGGCACAATTCGGTACAGGAGAAGGATCTCTGGGGTACAAACCGCACTCCGAAACGTGTTCGGTACAGGAGAAGGGCCTCTGGGGTACAAACCGCACTCCGAAACGTGTTCGGTACAGGAGAAGGGCCTCTGGGGTACGAACCGCAATCCGAAACGTGTTCGGTACAGGAGATGGGCCTCTGTGGGGTACGGAAAGGGATGGAGGACACGGTTGGTACACGGGAGGGGCTTCCGAGGTACGGAACGGGGTGAAGGAAGCGGTTGGTACACCACAATGCATTCTGGTGTACGAAATGTGTGGAATGAAGGATTTGTACACAAGATGAAACCAGAGCGAACCCCGCATGCGGTAGGTGAGACCGGCGTGTGGAGAAAAGGCGAGGAGGAAAGTGTTAAGAGTGACAGGGATGACGGGTCAGTACTGTCTCGGGCCGAAGATGGAGGTGCCGATGCGGACTATGGTGGCACCGTGACGGACGGCTAGGGGCCAGTCGTGGGACATTCCGATGGAGAGCTCGGTGAAGTCGGTCAGCTGAGGATAACGGGCATCCAAACGCTGCTTGAAGGACTGGATGCGGGCGAAATCCGACTCCACGACTGTGGTGTCGTCGGTGTTGGTGGCCATGCCCATGAGGCCGTGTACGCGGACATGGGTGTAGGAACGTCCGGCGGCATATTCATCAAGGATGGACTCTATCTCCTGCTCGGAGAGGCCGCCCTTGGTGAGTTCGGCACCCAGATGGAGCTCAAGCAGCACATTTACCACACGGGAGTTGACCGAAGCCCAGTTGCCGATCAGATCCAGAAGGTGACGGGAATCCACGGACTCCACCAGCGAGGCGTACGGAAGGACCAGCTTCAGCTTATTGGTCTGAAGATGGCCGATGAAATGCCATTCGATGTCCTGCGGCAACTGGAGAGCCTTCTGGGCGAACTCCTGCGGACGGTTCTCACCGAAACGGCGCTGTCCGGCCTGGTAGGCTGTCAGTATGTCCTCGAAAGGATGGAATTTGGAAACTGCCACCAGCTTGACTCCTGATGGCAGTTCCTTTTGGATAGTCCTTAGATTCTCTTCTATCATATTCGTAAAAAACTAGCGGCGACCCTTCTTCTGCTGCTCCCTCTGCATCTGCGCCTGCATCCTCTGAGCCTCCTCAAGACGCTGCTGCCACTTGCTCTTCGGCATCTTCTTGCCCTCGGTGGCCTTCAGTTTCGCGCGGATCTCATCAGCATTGACGAACCACTTCCTGATCACCCAGGTCTCAAGCATGGTGATGAGGTTGGACAGCAGGTAGTAGTAACTCAAGCCTGAGGACAGGCTGTTACAGATGAAGAACATCATGATCGGCATCATCCACACACTCATGAAGCGCATCGAGGCCATCTGAGGATCGTTGGCTCCCGGCTGCGACGCTGTCGTGATCTTCGAATAGAAGAACATGGACACAGCCATCAGCAAGGCGAACAACGAGAGGTGGTCACCGATCAGAGGAATCCTCGTCCCGAAGCTGACGATCGAATCGTAGGCGCTCAGGTCGTCGGCCCAAAGGAAGGACTGCTGGCGCAACTCGATGGATGCCGGGAAGAAACGGAACATAGCCCACAGGATCGGGAACTGGAGAAGCATCGGCAGACATCCGCCCATCGGGCTGATCCCGGCCCTCTTGTAGAGATCCATCTGGGCCTGCTGCTTCTTGAGCGCATCCTCCTGCTTAGGGTACTTCTCGTTCAGCTTGTCGATCTCAGGCTTGATGGCCTGCATCTTGGCCGAGGACGAGTAGGACTTGTAGGCGAACGGAAGCACGACAATCTTGATGAATATGGTCATCAAGAGGATGATGATACCAAAGTTGGAGATGAACCTGTGGAGGAAGTCGAACAGCGGGATGATCACGAATCTGGTGAACCAGCCCACGAGCCAACCACCCAATGGAATGATCTTCTCGTACTTCTGGCCATAGGACTTCAAGGTCTTGAAATGGTTCGGGCCGAAGTAGAACTCGAAAGGAACCACGGTCTCGCTATGGCCAGGTTCGAAATCCATCCTCATCCTGGCCTCACCGGTCATCAGGTTGTGGCTCCCGTCATCCTCAGGGAAATAGTTGAGTGCGAAATCCGCCGAGGCGAACTCCTGAGGAGCCCTCATGATGGCCGAGAAGAACTGCTGTTGGAAGGCGAACCAAGACACCTTGGCGTCGACTCGTTTCTGCGCGCCGCGACCCTTGGCGATGGCCTCAGGCTTCTTCTCACCGTTGAAATAGTAGTCGAGCTTGGAGTACTGGACCTCGTTCTTGTAGCCCTTCTCCATCCTCGGCATGGTCACGAAATAGTCCACATCGAACGAGAAGACATTCTTGGGAATGACATTCTCCATACCGACAAACGAGAGATAGTTCTTAACTGAATATGATCCCTCCTCGATCGTGTACCTCTGCTCGATGTAGCCGCCGCCGGCGAACGGCAGACGCATGGAAAGCGACGTGTCCGTCTTCTCGGCGACAGTGAAGATGAAATCGTCCGTGCTGATGCTCTCCCCCGCGTAGATCTGGACATCGTAGCGGCTCATTCCAGGCTTGAAAAGGTAAAGTTCCTCCCCGCCGTAGGCGCTATAGTCCTTCAATCTTGCTGAATATGGCTGCGCACCCTTCGTGGTGAAGGCCACCTCGAACTTGTCGTTCGACAAAGTCACGATCTGCTCCTCACCCGAATGGGCAACCTCAAGGAGAGAGTCCTTGTAGATGCTCACCGGAGCGGCGACCTGGGCGACCGAGGCCGTGTCTGACTTCATCCGAGCCGCTTCCACAGCGGCGATCGAGTCTGCCTGGATCTGCTTTACAAGCGCTATCGAATCCAACTGCGCCTGATAGGCCGCCTGTTTCTGATACTGTTTGTTCTGATAGAAGGTAAAGCCAAACAGGAGCAAACCCATCAGGACGATACCAGTGATAGTGTTCTTATCCATTCTTGATTACTTCTCTTCTTCGCTCTCCTCTGCCTTGCGGATCTTTGCCTCAAGATCCTTCAGTTCCTGCTTCGCCGCATCGATCCTCTCCTGCATCTTCTGGATCAGAGGAGCGGAATTCTTCGATGTCGAGAAGAAACCGATGTTGTTCTCGTAGGTGTCAATGTCCTGCTGGAGCTTATTGTACTGCTGCACAAGACGATCCTTCTCGCTGAGCGGCTTTCTTGAGCCACCGCCTCTGCCGGCGTTGCCGCCGCCCTGACGCGGACCCCTCGGCGAGAAATCCGGGAACTTAGCCTTCATGGCCTCGGTGTAGGAAGCCTGTATGGCATCCTTCTCCTTGAACGGCACGAAACCTATGCCCTGCCATCTGTCGGCAAAGGCGCGGGCAGCCTCACGGTCAGCCGCGGCGTCACCTGAGAGAGCATATTCATTGATCTCCTCGACAAGGGCCTTCTTGGCCTTGAGGTTGCCGTAGAAGTCGTTCTCCGGCTTGGCGTTCTTGTCGCGTTCATTGAAGAACTCGTCGCACGCGGCGCGGAATCTCTTCCAAAGCTGCTCCGACTTCTTGCGAGGGACGGCGCCGATCTCCTTCCACTGCTTCTGCAGGGCGATCAGAGCCTCGGTGGTCTTTTTCCACTCCTTGCTGTCCTTAAGCGCCTCGGCCTGCTCGATCAGGGATAGTTTCTTCTCCATGTTCTCATTCATGGAGTCCTTGAACTGAGAGTAGTACTCCCTCTTGCGGGTGAAGAAGTTGTCGCACGCGGCGCGGAAGCGGTCGTAGATCTTCTGGTTCTCCTTTCTCGTGGCGAAACCGATCGTCCTCCAGGTCTTCTGGATCTCCTCGATCTCGGTAGAAAGCGTGTTCCACTCGTTAGATGACTTGACCTCCTTCCCGGCAATGGCCTCGACCTGCTCGCAGAGTTTGGTCTTCTCGGCAAGGTTCTCCTGCTGCTTCTCCTTCTGACCCTCGAAGTAAGCCTGATACTTCTTGTTTATGACAGCCGTGGCCGCCTTGAAGCGATCCCAGATGGAATCGCGGAATTCCTTGGCCACAGGCCCGAACTCCTTCCACTGCTCGTGCAGTTTCTGAAGCTCGCGGAAAGCCTCGACGACATTCTCGTTCTCCGAGAGTTTCTCGGCAGCCTGGCAGAACGCCTCCTTGGCCTCAAGATTCTTCTTGAAATCAAGATCGCGCAGATCCCTGTTGATCTTGACCATGTCGTAGAACTTCTCCACATAGAACTGATAGGTGTCGTTCAGATCACGGAACTTCGTGGCGGGAACCGGTCCGATCTCCCTCCAGCGGTTCTGGAGCTCACGGAAGGCAGGGAAGGTGGAATTCACATCCTCCTGCTTCTCGACCAGATTCTTCAGATCCTCGATGACAGCCTGCTTCTTCGCGAAGTTATCCTCCCTCTGGGCGTCCTGCTGACGGTTGTACTCGGCACGCTCCTTCTTATAGTTGGCATAGACACCCTTGAAAGCGGTCTCCATAGCCTCGAACGGGTTGTCCTTGACCTCTAAGGTCTGGGTCACAGGAGCGACCTCCTCGACAACATCCTCGCGTGAGGACGGCTCATCGACCTTCGCTCCCAGGCCGGCCTCAGCCTTCTCCTTTGAAAGCCTCTTGTAGAATGCGGACTTGATGGCCTCAGCCTCCTTGTACCTCTTCATCCTGTCGTCAGCCTGCGAGAGCTTGTCGAACAAGTCTGACAGCTCGGCAAGGGAAAGATTGCCAAGATCAGCCGGAACCTCTGCCTCCGCAGGAGCCTCGACACCGGATTCAGCCTCGGTCGGAGCCTCGGAACCAGTCTCTGTCCCGGTCGGAGCCTCGGCAGGAACCTCAACGCCTGATTCAGCCTCGGCCTCGGCAGGAGCCTCGACCGACGCAGCCTCTTCAGCAACCTCCGTCACCTCCGCCTGCGGGTTTTCCGCCGCGGCATCAACGGCTTCCGCCGCCACTTCCTGCACTTCAGGACTTTCCACATTCTCATTGAGAGCCTTTGGAGCTTCCTCTACATCTGAGGTCTTGTTAACCTCAGGAATATTACCTTCACTCATAAAGCAGTTTAATTAAGAGTTCTACTTATCCGCAAAGATACCTAAAAAAACAATTAAAAAGTCTATTTTTGCAAAAAGCAAACTAATATTCTATGCGTATTGACATTCTTACAGTTGTTCCTGAATTGCTGGAGAGTCCTTTGAGCCACTCCATTGTGGGAAGGGCCATCAAGAAGGGGCTGGTTGAAATACACGTCCAGAACATCAGAAAATACGGTCTGGGACCGCGTGCGACCGTGGATGACTACTGCTACGGCGGCGACGCCGGCATGGTCATGATGATCGAGCCGGTGGAGAGAATGATCGATGAACTAAAGGCTGAAAGGGAATATGACGAAGTCATCTACATGTCTCCCGACGGCGAGCGTCTGGATCAAGGAATATCCAACGAGCTCTCCCTGAAAAAGAACCTCATCCTGCTATGCGGTCATTATAAAGGAATAGACCACAGGATCCGGGAACATCTTGTCACCCGTGAGATCTCGGTCGGGGACTATGTGGTCAGCGGCGGCGAGATCCCGGCGGCACTTCTGGCGGACTCGATCGTCAGGCTGATCCCCGGGGCGCTGACGGACGAGACCTCGGCCCTAAGCGACAGCTTCCAGGACGGTCTCCTCTCCCCTCCCGTCTACACCCGCCCCGCCGACTACAAAGGCTGGAAAGTCCCGGAAGTCCTTCTGAGCGGCAACCCGAAGCTGATCCAGGAATGGCAGGACGAGCAAGCCCTGCAACGCACAAAAGCACTGCGCCCGGAGCTGTTGGAAAAAGCTGAAAATCAGCGCTAAAGGCCGTTATCGACGTAAAACGTTTAAATCTTTTCCCGAAAAAGTCTTGTTTTAAACGTTTTTTTGCCTACATTTGCATCAGAAAAAATGTGAGAGTTTTTCACACTCTAACGACTAAGACCTTCTTTCAAAATAAGGTAATACACTACTAACTAACCGAAAAAAGTCCGCAGCGATGTGGGCTTTTTTGCTTTCTCCCCCCTAATACAGAAATACAGACCGCCCGCAGGGTCACCGACGTGACCACGGAAGCGTCTCTCGACACGATTCGCGCCCGCAGGGTCACCGACGTGACCACGGAAGCGTCTCTTGGCACGATTCGCGCCCGCAGGGTCACCGACGTGACCACGGAAGCGTCTCTTGGCACG
>ERZ1504703.274-NODE-274-length-18363-cov-3.544134_pt1 | contig 18363 bp, 10 predicted proteins | sample MGYA00572393_ERZ1504703 | MGnify/ENA primary metagenome ERZ1504703 (study PRJEB39906, sample SAMEA3182102) | gut metagenome | biome: human; feature: gut; material: Stool; isolation source: human stools | place: Canada | collected 2013-02-18 ...
GTTTCTGACAGCTTACAGTCCGCATTGACCGGTGCGGATTTCATCGTGATCTCTATTCTGCCGGGAACTTTTGATGAGATGGCTGTGGATGTACATATGCCGGAACGACTGGGAATCTATCAGTCTGTAGGAGATACCGCAGGCCCCGGCGGTGCCATGAGAGCACTGCGTACGATTCCCATGTATGTGGAGATCGCACAGGCCATCAGGGCATATGCACCGAAAGCCTGGGTCATCAATTACACCAACCCCATGTCCCTGTGCGTGAAGACTTTGTACTACGTTTTTCCGGAGATCAAAGCTTTTGGATGCTGCCATGAAGTATTCGGTACCCAGAAAGTGTTAAAGGGTATTCTGGAAGAGACCATGGGGCTTAAGGATGTGAAACGTGAGGATATTCAGGTCAATGTACTGGGTATCAACCATTTCACCTGGTTCGACTATGCTTCCTATAAGGGAATCGATCTGTTCCCCATTTACCGGAAATATACCGAGGAGCATAAGGAAGACGGCTACAAAGAAGCAGATAAAAACTGGGCGAACTCTACTTTCGAGTGTGCCCATATTGTGAAATTTGATCTGTTCCGCAAATATGGTCTGATCGCAGCAGCAGGCGACAGGCATCTGGTGGAATTCATGCCCGGTGTGGGTGACAGTTATCTGAAAGATCCCGAGACGGTAAAGAGATGGAAATTCGGTCTGACTACCGTAGACTGGAGAAAGAAGGATCTGCAGGAACGTTTGGCAAAGAGTGCGAGACTGGCAGCCGGTGAGGAAGAGATCGAGTTGAAGCCTACCGGGGAGGAAGGTATCCAGCTGATCAAGGCACTCTGCGGACTGACCCGCAAGATCAGCAATGTCAATATTCCCAATACCGGACATCAGATTGCCAATCTGCCGGAAAGTGCGGTTGTAGAGACCAATGCGGTATTCGAGAGAGATGCCATCCGCCCGTTGTATGCCGGAGAGCTTCCGGAGCAGATCAAGGAGCTGGTGGATCCCCATGTGGCAAACCATGAGCGGATTCTGAAAGCAGCTATTCTGTGTGATTTTGATCTGGTGGTGGAAGCATTCCTGGAGGATCCGCAGGTGAAAGGAAGAGCTTCCAGAGAACAGGTGGAAGAGCTGGTAAGGGATATGCTCCGCAGCACGGCAAAATATCTGCCGGAAGGCTGGAAAAAGTATCTGTAAAAATAAATCTGTAAAAATAAAATAGAAAAAAGAACCCGGGAGGTGCTGCAGAAGGATGAGGCGGCACCTCTTTTTGTGTATACGATGAGCCAGGTACAGATTTGTGCTTGCACAAGAATCTGTACCTGGCGAATGTACATCATCGAGCTTTTAAGCGAGATGGTGTACAAAGTATAAAAATCGAGTAGGAGACAGTCCGCTCGAGTGGTTAATTATTTGAAAAAAGAATATAAGCGGCAGAAGAATTATAAAGCCATTGTGAAAATGCACAAAACTGCGAGAAGTATTTTGAGAACAATATACAAACTTCCAGGGATTTACAGAAAAGCACTTGCAACCAGTTCGTGAATGTGCTATTTTCTAATTACAGCAACGGAAACGTTACCGGGAACAATACCGAAACCGTTTCCGACAACCTGACGGGAGTATAGCAAGAATTATGAAGGGTTCCCGTTCCAACAAAAAAGGAGAGGTAAGATTATGAAGAAGAAACTGGCAAGTGTTTTACTTTGTGCAGTAATGGCAGCTTCCATGCTGACCGGTTGCGGAAATGCTGACAATGCAACAGCAACCACCCCTGCTACCGACAACAAGACGGACGCAGCAGCAACTACCGAGGCGGCAGAGAAGACCGCAGAGAAGACCGCAGAGGCAGCAGGCTCTGTATACTATCTGAACTTCAAACCTGAAGTTGACGAAGTATGGCAGAAGCTGGCTAAGGAATATACCGAGGAGACCGGTGTTCCTGTAAAGGTTGTAACTGCAGCAAGCGGTACCTACGAGCAGACACTGATGTCTGAGATCGCTAACAAGGAAGCACCTACCCTGTTCCAGATCAACGGACCTATCGGTTATCAGAACTGGAAAGACTACTGCGCAGACTTAAAGGATACAGACCTGTACAGCTGGTTAATGGATAAGAGCCTGGCAATCACCGGCGAAGACGGTGGCGTATACGGAATCCCTTACGTAGTAGAGGGTTACGGTATCATTTATAACGACGCTATCATGCAGAAGTACTTCGCACTGGACGGCGCTAAGGCAACAAGCATGGATGAGATCAACAACTTCGCTAAGTTAAAAGAGGTTGTAGAAGATATGCAGGCTAAGAAAGATGAGCTGGGTATTGAAGGCGTATTCGCTTCCACATCCCTGACTCCCGGTGAAGACTGGAGATGGCAGACTCATCTGGCTAACATCCCTGTATACTACGAGTTCAAGGACAAGGGTATCACCGATACCGACACTCTGGAGTTCACTTACTCCGATAACTTCAAGAACATTTTTGATCTGTACATCAACAACTCCTGCACAGCACCCGGTCTGCTGGGAAGCAAGTCTGTAGACGACTCCATGGCTGAGTTCGCTCTGGGTCAGGCAGCAATGGTACAGAACGGTAACTGGGGTTGGAGCCAGATCAATGGCGTAGACGGTAACACCGTTAAGGCTGAGGATGTTAAGTTCCTTCCTATCTATACAGGAGTTGAAGGTGAAGAGAACCAGGGACTGTGCACCGGTACTGAGAACTTCTTCTGCATCAACAAGGAAGCTTCTGCTGAGGATCAGGCAGCATCTATCGCATTCGTTGAATGGCTGTTCTCTTCTGAAACCGGTAAGGCAGCAGTAACCAATGACCTTGGCTTCATTGCTCCTTTCGATACCTTCAGCGATGATGAAAAGCCCACCGATCCTCTGGCACAGGAAGTTCTTCGTTACATGGCAGATACCTCCAAGACATCTGTATCCTGGAACTTCACTTCCTTCCCCAGCCAGCAGTTCAAGGATGACTTCGGTGCAGCTCTTCTGGAGTATGCTTCCGGTTCCATCGACTGGGACGCTGTAAAGACAAAAGTAGTTGACGAATGGGCAGCTGAAAAGGCCGCAACCGCAGCTAACTAATTGATCTCAGCTTATAACTATTCTGAATCGTTATCCATCTTATATAACTTCAGACACAGGGGGCGGTGGTGGTACCACGGCCCCCGTGTTTGTAAAACCCGGAATATCATGTAAAAAGGAATTAATAGGAGAAGGCTTATGCAAAAGACATTAAAACGATATTTTCCCATTTTTGTACTGCCTACATTGATCGCATTTTCCTTTGCATTTATCATACCGTTTGTTATGGGCGTATATCTGTCCTTTTGCAAATTTAAAACGATTACAAATGCACAATTTGTAGGCCTGGAAAATTATATCAAAATTTTTGCGGACAAAGATTTTGTCAACGCATTCGGTTTTACCTTAAAGTTTTCTGTTGTATCTATCATTACCATTAATGTATTTGCGTTCGTTCTGGCACTGGCGCTGACCAGAAAGATCAAAGGAACCAACCTGTTCCGTACCGTATTCTTCATGCCGAACCTGATCGGTGGTATCATCCTGGGTTATATCTGGAAGCAGATGATCAATGCGGTATTGTTGAAATATGAGACCACACTGGTAGCTAATCCTACCTATGGTTTCTGGGGATTGGTTATCCTGATGAACTGGCAGATGATCGGTTATATGATGATCATTTATGTAGCAGGACTGCAGAATGTACCTACAGACCTGATCGAAGCAGCACAGATTGACGGAGCTACTTCGTTACAGACTTTATTCAAAGTGAAAATTCCGATGGTTATGCCATCTATTACTATATGTTTGTTCCTTACTGTATCCAACAGTTTCAAGCTCTTTGACCAGAACCTGGCGCTGACTGCCGGTGCTCCCAGCAAAAAGACCGCAATGCTGGCTCTGGATATTTACAATACTTTCTACGGCAGAAACGGTTACGAAGGTGTCGGTCAGGCAAAAGCAGTACTGTTCTTCATCGTTGTGGCAGTCATAGCCCTGGGACAGCTGGTACTTACCAGACGTAAGGAGGTAGAACAATAATGACTAAGAAAAAAACTTCCAATGTGATCATATTTTGTATCCTGTGTCTGCTGGTAGTTGCATTTTTAACACCTATTTTCTTCGTGCTGATCAACTCCTTTAAGGGAAAACTGTTCATCAGCAACAATCCGTTTGCACTGCCTACCGCAGAGACCTTTGTGGGATTGACCAACTATGTGAACGGTATTGAAAAAACCGGTTTTTTCACAGCTTTCGGGTGGTCTGCATTTATCACTGTATTTTCCGTGGCAGCGATCATTCTGTTCACTTCCATGACTGCGTACTATCTGACCAGAGTGAAAACCGGCGTGACCAACGTGCTGTATTACATGTTCGTATTTTCCATGATCGTGCCTTTCCAGATGGTAATGTTCACTATGTCTAAGCTGGCTAATATGACCCACCTGAACAACCCTCCCGGAATGGTGTTGCTGTATCTGGGATTTGGTTCCGGCCTGTCCGTGTTCATGTTCTGTGGATTCATCAAATCGATTCCGCTGGACATCGAAGAGGCAGCCATGATCGACGGCTGCAACCCTTTGCAGACCTTCTTTGGTGTCGTAATGCCAATCTTAAAGCCGACTGCCATCACCGTAGCCATCCTGAATGCCATGTGGATCTGGAACGACTATCTGCTGCCTTATCTGGTGATCGGCCTGAGTACTAATTACAAGACCATACCGGTTGTAGTACAATACCTGGTAGGTTCTTACGGTGCAAAGGATCTGGGTGCCATGATGGCACTGCTGGTACTGTCCGTGATTCCTATTATCGTCTTCTATCTGACCTGTCAGAAGTACATTATCGAGGGCGTGGTAGCCGGTGCAGTTAAGGGCTAAAAAATAGAAAGATAGGGTTATTAATATGAGAAAAAGCGGAATATTACTGCCGGTGAGCAGCCTGCCGTCCCGCTACGGAATCGGCTGCTTTTCCAAGGAAGCATATAAATTTATTGACAGATTAAAAGAAGCCGGTCAGGCCTACTGGCAGATTCTGCCATTAGGACCCACCAGCTATGGAGATTCTCCGTACCAGTCTTTTTCCACTTTTGCGGGTAATCCCTACTTTATTGATCCCGAGGATCTGGTGGCGAGAGGCTATGTGACCACAGAGCAGTGCAATACCTATGACTTCGGCACGGATATCCATTCCGTGGATTACGGCAAAATCTATAAGAGCCGTTTCCGCCTGTTGAAGGAAGCGTTTGATAACAGTCATATTGAAGAAGATGCGAGATTTCAGGAGTTTGTACAGAAGAATGCATACTGGCTGGAGGATTATGCACTTTATATGGCCATCAAGGATGGTTTCCGCGGCATCTGCTGGGCAGCCTGGGAAGAGGATATCAAGCTAAGAACCCCGGCTGCCATGGACAAATATCGCAGAAAATATGCGAAAGAGATTATGTTTTACCAGTTCCAGCAGTATCTGTTCCAGGTACAGTGGGAGAAACTAAAGACCTATGCCAACGATAACGGCATCAAGATTATTGGGGATATTCCCATTTATGTGGCATTTGACAGCTCAGATGCCTGGGCGAATCCGGAGCTGTTCCAGTTCGATGAGAATTGTGAGCCGGTAGCAGTGGCGGGATGCCCTCCCGATGCGTTTTCCGTCACCGGACAGCTGTGGGGCAATCCTCTGTATAACTGGGAACATCACAAGGAGACCGGTTATGCCTGGTGGATGCAGCGGCTGGCAGCCTGCTTTGAACGCTATGATGTGGTACGTATCGATCATTTTCGTGGATTCGATGCTTATTATGCGATTCCCTATGGGGAACCCACTGCGGAGCACGGCCACTGGGAACATGGCCCGGGATATGATATTTTCCGTTCCATGAAGGAAAAATTGGGAGAAAAAGAAGTTATTGCAGAAGATCTTGGCTTTTTAACACCATCTGTGATAGAATTAGTGAAGAAATCCGGTTATCCAGGTATGAAAATTTTGCAGTTTGCATTTGATTCCCGTGAGGAAAGTGATTATCTGCCGCATAATTATACACATAATTGCGTGGTATATACGGGAACTCATGATAATGATACTGTGATGGGGTGGTATGACACCTTGAAGGGAGCTGACAAAAAGCTCTGTGACGACTATCTGCGTCTGAAAAATGCGGACGGAGAGCCGATTCCCAGAGAGCAGCTTCCCTGGGAATTTGTGCGTGCCGCAATGTCCAGCGTAGCGGATCTGGCGATCATTCCCATGCAGGATTATCTTGGACTGGGATCGGAGGCCCGCATCAACATTCCTTCCACACTGGGCATCAACTGGAAGTGGAGAATGGGGAACGGAGATTTTACAAAGGAGCTTGCAGGACGGATCCGCAGTATGACGAAGCTGTACGGCAGATAGGTCCGTAGGCTTGGAAAGGTTTGTGCTCCATGGAGGAAATCACGATCAAAGACATCGCAAGAATCTGCGGTGTCGGTGTCAGCACGGTATCCCGTGCCATAAATAACCACCCGGACATCAATCCTGAGACCAAGGAAATGATCATGCGGGTGATCAAAGAGAATAACTACGTACCCAACAACAGTGCCAGAAACCTGAAACGTCAGGATGCCAAGGCAATTGCAGTACTGGTCAAAGGTATTAACAACTCTTTCTTCAGCCAGATGATCAAGGTATTGGAAGAAGAGATCAAGGAAAAATCTTACGCCATGGTATTGCAGCATGTAGACTATGACGAGGACGAAGTGGAAGTGGCACTGAAGCTGGTCAAGGAAAAAAGACTTCGCGGCATTATCTTCCTCGGCGGTTATCTGGTGCACAGTGAGGAAAAGCTGGCACAGCTTCATGTGCCGTTTATCTTAAGTACCACGGGAATGCTGCCCAAGGGCTTCAGCCGCAACACCTATTCCTCCGTAGCGGTGGATGATACCAAGGAAAGCTACAAGATGGTGGACTATCTGTGCAAGAACGGACATAAGGATATTGCAATCCTCTGTGCCCGCAAAACGGATGCTTCCATCGGTAAGCTGCGTCTGGAGGGCTATAAAAAGGCGTTGAAGGATAACGGAATAGAAGTAAGAGAAGAACTGATCCTGCCTATGAGGAGTGATTTGGAAGATTACTCCCTGGAGAATGGCTATATGGTGACAAAGGAATTCCTCGAGAAGCAGATTCCGTGCACGGCGATCTTCGCAATCTCCGATATGCTGGCGATCGGTGCTGGGAAAGCCTTGTCTGATGCCGGATACAAGGTGCCGGAGGATATTTCTCTGGCAGGCTTTGATGGTGTGGAAATCGGGAAATATGTTATCCCGTCCTTGACGACTTTAAAGCAGCCGGTGGACAGCATGGCGAGAGAGACGGCCCGGATCCTGTTCGACATCATTGGGAAAAAGGCGAAGCACCAGCACTGCGTGTTCGACGGAGAACTGGTGGTGCGGGATTCTACTATGCCGAGGACTTAAACTATGCAGATACATGGTTTTAACAAGACAACTTTATTAGATTATCCGGAACATATTGCAGCCACTGTTTTTACAGGGGGCTGCAATTTTCGCTGTCCGTTTTGTCACAACGGGGAACTGGTGCTGGATCCCGGCTGCCAGCCGCTCATTCCGGAGGAAGAAGTACTCTCTTACCTGAAAAAAAGGCAGGGGATTCTCCAGGGGGTCTGCGTCACCGGCGGAGAGCCGACTCTGCAAAAGGATCTGAAGGATTTTTTACGCAAGATCAAGGAACTCGGATATTCGATCAAGCTGGATACCAATGGCTATATGCCGGGGGTATTGTGGGAATTGTTGCAGGAGCACCTGATTGATTATGTGGCGATGGATATTAAGGCTTCCAGGGATAATTATGCTCGGGCGGCGGGACTGCCGCATATAGATATCTCCCGCATCGAGGAGAGTATCGGCGTCCTGAAAAGCAGTGGCATCCCCTATGAATTCCGCACTACCGTGGTAAAGGGAATTCATACCGTGGCGGAATTTGAGAAAATCGGTAAATGGATTGCGGGATGCCCTGCGTATTATCTTCAGAATTACGAAGAGAATGAAAACTGCCTGTACCGGATGATACAGACAGCGGAATGTGACGATGTGAAACCGGGCGGTGTAGATCCGTTCGGCGCATTTTCCAGAGAGGAACTGGAACAGATGGAGGAACTGGCCCGGAAATATGTGGGGAAAGTTATCCTGCGGGGCGTGGAATAGACGCTGTGCCTCCCAGCTACATAAGCTGTTGTATTTTTACAAACTCATCAAAGCGAGGTAAGGCCAGCGTGACTTTCCCGTATTCTTTGGAAATAATGACACCTTTTCTCTTTAAACGCTCACGATAGACAGAGAAAAGTTCAGATTTCATATCTAATCGCTCACGGAGAGCTTTTACCTGAGTCTCTCCGCTGAGAGACATTTCAGTTACGATTTTTTTATCCAGATCGGATAATTCCGACCATATTTTACTGTATACATATTCATCCAGATATTGGTCATATTCCGGCAAAATCTGTTCCAAAGTCTTTTTATCGCGATTTTCCCAGTAGAGATAACCAAGTACCTGAAAGGCAAAAGGATAGCCTTTGGTCAGTGAAGCCAGTTCTCCGGCAGCATCTATATCCAGAGAAAAGATATCCATATATTGTTTGCGGATAGCGGTATAATTGAGTGGCTCCAGGATTAATTTGGGTGCACGGTATAAAAAGGTCAGTACTTTATAATTTTGAAGATTATAAATATTTTCATATAATCCCGTCATCAGTAAAAAGATGGGATAGTTGTTTCGTAAAAAAATCTGAAAGGAGCTTGCAAAGATTCGGATATATTCGGAATTCGTCACTTCATCAACGCTGATCAGCAACCTTTTTTCACTTTTCTGGATATATTTCAACATGAGTTCCAGAGCGTTTTCGATATCCGTGACCGGAGCAGCGTTTTCAATGGATACTCCCAGACCAAAAGCAGAAAAGTCAAGTTTTGCATTAATGAACAGCGTGTGTAATTCGGGAATGCTGTAGATTTTTGCAGCAAGACTTTGCAGTAAATCTCTGGTAGGATTCAGTTCCACAACGATCCAGTCTTCTCTTTTTCGTAATTCCGAAGCAATATTTGTCATCATTACAGTCTTGCCAGAGCCACGGACACCGGTGATCATGTAGATCTGATTGGATGGAATCTCGGCACAAAAGCTTTCCAGAATTTGGTTTGTTTCCGTGAGACGGGAGATATATTGCAACGGTTTTTTTCCAAAAGATAACGTAAACGGATTGGCACTCATAATGAAAACCTCCTTTTCTTATATAAGTTTATATAACTTTTAAAATCTTATATAACTTTATATAAGTGTATATAACTTTGTAATTATTATATAAGTTTATATAACTTTTGGCAAGAGATATTGCGGCTATGGGAAATGAATACAGAAGGAAAATGTAAACGCTTACTCTTCCTAAATAGACATTTCATGAGAAAATGTGCATATTTTATAAAAAATAAATGTTGCGCAAAAATATTAGCTAAAAATTGCTCAAAAAATATATGAATAACTCCCAAAAATATTCAAAATACACAAAAACAGTTTACTAATGTGAAGCGATAGTGCTAATATACAGTACATAGTGTTGTAAGAGCTTACAAATGTAATCGTTTACAACAAAGCGCAAGAACAGAAAACAGTGCAAAAAATTACGGAGATTAGAGCGCTACCGTAAAAAAATGGGAGGATTGTATGAGTCGATGTAAGAGAAAAAGATTTCTGGCATTTATGTTGACCGTGGCTATGTTGCTGGGTGTCATGCCGGTGGATCTGCTGGGCGGTATTGCCAGTGTGAAGGCTGCGGAGACGGTCCATGAGGTGAACTTTACAAAGCTACCTGTAGAAGGAAAAAAAGATACGGATCCATTTACAAATGATATGATGGCAGACAGCTATTATGCACTTGTTGGAAGTGCAATGTGTAGATTAAACAGTGAAGCAACAAAAGTAAAAGCTGTTGAACTGTCAAATAAGGAAGGAAAATCTGCCATAAATTTTACGGTTAGTGGAACGGCAACCTTGGAAGTGAAATTTAGTAGTACTGGTGGTGGAAAAACCTCGAAACTGGCATTAAAAAAAGATGGAACACAGATAGCAGATTCTGTGAAGGAAGCTACAGGAACAACTGGTGAAACAGTAACTTACTCGAACCTTGCTACAGGTACTTACTCAATCATTAGTGCAGAAGGATTTACGGAGAGAAGCGTTCGAATCATAAGTATTAAGGTAACAGAGACATCGCAGGATGTTCCCGCAGGTGCAACCGTTTCTGGTAACATTGCAGTTGTAGATAACACGAACGGATTGGTGCAGGAAGGCCAAAAGGTTAGCCTGACCGCAGCAGAGAACAAAGATACAGTAGAGTTAGCTGTAGGAGTTGAAAATGAGGATATTACCTTGAGTGCCGGAACTAAGTACAACATCGTTGCTCCGAACGAGAATGTCCGCGCTGTTGCAGAAGACGGTAAGACCACCATTACCACCGGTACGGAAGCTTTTAGCACTACCATTACCTTAGGTAAGGCAAAAGTAGAAGCACTGGTAAAACTGGCAGAAGGTTCTGAACTGGAGAATGGTGCGACTTTAACATTGATCAATACAGCAGATGCTGGTGATACTGTTCAGCTGACACCTAATGGAACAGTACCCCTTAAGGTAGGTGCAACCTACGAGATTTCTACGAGTATGGCATTAGCTGATGCGAAAGTAAATGGTGAAAAAACGGTTACTGTTACAGAAGAAACTACAGAGCTGATCATTTCTATAGAATCCACACAGGTAGCGACAACGATCACTGTGAAAGATGCAGATGGTCTGCTGGGTGATGGAGCGGTGACATTGACCAATATGAAAGATACTGCCGACGTACATAGCTTTAAGAGTGGAGAAGCAGTATCTCTGACGATTGGAGAGGTATATAAAGTAAGCTGCGCAGTAAACAACGCAATTATTAAGATCAATAACAGTACAATATACAAAGCGTCAAGAGAAACTACAAATGCAAATGTGGTTATAAGTGCAAAAGATGCAGATTTGCATGAACTGGATCTGAGCGGTGGACTGTTAAAAGGACAGACTTATGAAGGCGGTATTTCTGTTCTGGCAGATATGCCTTATACATCGAATACGTTAGAGGCATGTGGTGTTTTATATGAGGGAACCGTACAGACCCCGAAAGAGAATCCTTCACCAAATAATGGAGCAATCCCTACTACCGGTGCTGCGGTGAAACTGGTTGCAGAAAAGGCGGGTAAGCTGAAGGTTACAGTATCCCTTGTAAGCAAAGTTTACTATTTCCTGGAAGAGACTGCAAACGGTCCCAAGGAAGTATTGAAATTTGATAATACAACAAATACACAAACTGGTGGAAAGGTTCTGATTCTTCCGGTAGAAGCAGGAAAAACTTATTATTTATATACACACGGATCCAAAATCAAGATGTATGGAATTACCGTAGATTACAGAACGTCTCTGGATTGGAACAAAATCGAGACTCCCGTACTTGGAACTCCTTCTGTAAAGGGAGGAACAATTTCTGTTCCTTACACTGCACAGGTAGGTGGAATTTATGCAGAGACCTTGGATGTGACTATGTACGATGCAAATGGTAAGGCGGTAAATAAACAGTCTATAACTGCCGAAGGAGAATCCGGAGTAGCAGAATTTACACCGGCAGCATCCGGTACTTACAGCTTTAAAGCAGAGCTGATCCGTACCGGCGAAGCTTCTGAGGTAAGTAATACGACAACCAGCGTTAACTTTGTCCTTCCTATGGCAACTCCCGCAGGCTTAAACGCCGAGAACAAAGGCCATGGCAATGTGAAGCTGACCTGGCAGGCTGTTCCGGAAGCGGAGAACTACACAGTATATGTGGATGGCAAGGTATATGCAGAGGGTGTGACAAAGTTATTACAGAAAATTTCAGGACTGACCGTAGGACAGGAATATACTTTCGGAGTTGCGGCAGTCAGAGGAAATGATATTTCCAAACCGGCAGAGGTGAAATTAACGATAACAGAAGATGCAGTAAAGACCTGGAATTATTCCGCATTCGGTTCCAGCGTAGATACGATGTCAGAAGGCGGCAAGAACAATGGTTTCAGCGGAAGTTATGATACCCAGGATCTGAAAGTATGGAGTATGAACAGCAAGGGTAAGCTGGTACCGAACTCCACCGATGGTGTGGCATTCTACTATACCACCATTGATCCTGAGACAGAGAACTTTACGCTGTCCGCAGATGTAACCGTAGATAGTTGGAAGTTTACCAATGGTCAGGAAGGCTTCGGCCTGATGGTAGCAGACCGTGTGGGAGAGAACGGTTCCGGTAATTCTTTCTGGAACAACTCTTATATGGTAAGTGCGACCAAGGTGGAATATTTCTGGGATGCAGAGGCCGGTCAGGTATCTGATGCCGGAGATAAGTACACCATGAAGCTGGGTGTCGGATCTCAGGAGAAAATCGGTGTAACACCGGAGAATCTTGCGGCAGACACTGTAGTAGATGATTTCCAGACGGCCATGAGAACACTTGAGACCAGTGCCGTAGCAAGTGGGCAGGGTGCCGGAACTTATAATATGGTAGGCGGATATGAGGCAGCATTAAAGGATATCACAGATGTCAATCCACAGACAACCTTCCATATGACGATCCAGAGAAACAATACCGGATATTTCTTAAGCTATACCAATGCAGCTACCGGAGAGACCGTGACCAACAAATATTACCACGGTGACAACGGTGATGAACTGACCAGACTGGATGAAAACAATATTTATGTAGGTTTCTATGCTTCCAGAAGTGCTAAGGTAAGCTTCAGCAATATGAGCCTGACCACAGTGGCTCCGGAAAACGATGCACCTGCAGAAGCAAGACCGATTACTTATGTAACCCCGAATTTCAGCATTGAGTCTGCCAAGGTTGCCAACAATGCAAACTATGAGATGGTATACTACGGCAATGCCGATGGCGTTCTGAGTATTACGAACAGCAAGGGAGAGGCAGTGGTATCCGGACAGCATGTGGATGCCAAGACCAAGTTCCGTGTCAATACGGTTCTGGAGCAGGGCAGCAATACTTTTGCAGTGGAGTTCACACCGGATGCAGATTACAAGCCTGCAAAGTATTCTCTTTTAAGCAGTTATGATACTGTGAAAATTGATTTCAACGTAACCTATAATGTAAAAGACAGAAGTTATATTTATGTAAGTCCCGACGGCAGAAGCTATGGAAGCGGTGCCAAGGATGATCCTGTAGATATTTATACCGCAGTGAAGAGTGCTGCTCCCGGACGGACGATCCTGTTAAAGGGCGGAACTTATGCACTGGACAAGACAGTCATTGTAGAAAGAGGCGTTAACGGAACCGCAGATGCGAAGATTTACATGATCGCAGATCCGGAAGCTGCCACACGCCCGGTACTGGATTTCCAGGGAAGATGTGCAGGTATGATCCTGGCAGGCGATTATTGGTATTTCCAGGGATTTGATGTTACGAGATCCGCAAATGCGCAGAAGGGTATTCAGGTATCCGGAAGCTACAACACTGTGGACAACGTAATGACCTACAAAAATGGTAATACCGGTCTTCAGATCAGCAGATATAAGAGCACAGATAACTGGGAAGACTGGCCGTCCCACAACCTGATCCTGAACTGTACTTCTTATCTGAATGCAGATGCGGGATATGAGGATGCGGATGGATTTGCGGCTAAACTGACGGTAGCAGACGGCAACGTATTTGACGGATGTATCGCAGCATACAATGCCGATGACGGTTGGGATCTGTTCGCAAAGGTAGAGACCGGTGCCATCGGACAGGTAACGATTCAGAACAGTGTGGCATTTAAGAACGGTTATGTACTGGATGAGAATGGACAGGAAGTAGATGCGGGTAACGGTAACGGCTTCAAGATGGGTGGTTCCAGCATCAGTGGACAGCATATCCTGCGCAACAGTGTATCATTCGGCAATAAGGCAAAGGGTATTGATTCCAACAGCTGTCCGGATATTGAGGCATATTCTTCTACCAGTTATAACAATGAGTCCTTTAACGTGGCATTCTATACAAATGACGCAAAGAATACTGCATTTATAGCAAAAGGAATCCTGTCCTTTAAGGATAGCAGCAATGCAGCAGGGCAGACGGTTGCAGAACAGTTCAAACCGAAAGGAACTCAGGAGACCAGTGCCTACGAAAATGCAATGAACTATTATTGGAGAGGCGAAAACTCTACCAACAGTGAAGGAATAGCAGCTACAGCAGAATGGTTCCAGAACATGGATATGAACAGTGCAATCCACGGAGGCATTCGCAGAAATACGGACGGTACCATCAATATGAACGGTTTCCTGGCAGTGACTTCCGCAGTACCAGCAGGTGTTGGAGCCAGAATGACCGGAACCCCTTCTGCTGTATTTACGGTAGCGGCAGATGTGGTGAACAACGATGATGACGATGACGATGATGATGACAACAACAGCGGTTCCTCTGCAGCACCTGCAGTAGACTGGACGGATGTAAGCAACTCTGTACAGGATAAGGTGGCAGAGATGATGAAAAATCCTGCTATTGCAAGTGTCAACATGAACTTTGTATGCAGCGGTGAAGTCAAGGTGCCTCAGAATGTACTGAATACCATTAAAGGTACGAAGCTGACGGTGGCATTCCACAGCGGAAACGGTGTGGCACTGAGCATCAGTGGACAGGATCTGAAGAATAAAGATCTGTCAAAGATTCAGAATATTGATCTGACAGTAGACCAGACGAGCAACACAATCCCGGCAAATGTGGTATCCGCAAAGTCCGGAACCGTGAACAGACAGCTGGGTATCCGAGATACCGGCAGCTTCGGAGTGAATGTCAACATTCATGTAAATGTAGGCAAGGACAATTCCGGCAAGAGTGCAAACCTGTATCGCTATAATACAAAGAAGGGACGCCTGGAGTATTGCGGATCCTTTACCGTAACTTCCACCGGACAGTCCATGTTCGCATTGAAGCGCGGCGGCAATTATCTGGTAACTGTTACTGACCGCAGACCTTCCGAGAGCATCTGGTATACAGAGGGCGGTTATACGGTAAAGAGTGGTGATACGCTTTCCAAGATCGCTAAGAGAAATCACATGACTCTGGCACAATTGCTTCGCAGAAATGTACAGATTACAAACCAGAATGTGATCAGAGTTGGTCAGAAACTGAATCTGGACTGATCGTAAAAACTGTAAGAGATAGAGAAAAAGGACAAGACGGGAAACTGAAAAACGAGAAAAACGGATGGCTTGGGAGGGCCATCCGTTTTTTGTGTATACGATGAGTCAGCCTATTCGATTGGAAATATTTTATTGCACCTGATTGTGGTTCTTCTTTCCACTTTCGAAATCCAGAGCATTCTGCAAGGTAGTCTCTGCAATGGCTTCCAGTGCTTCTTTTGTGAAAAATCCCTGATGGGATGTGATCATGACATTGGGGAAGGACAAAAGCCTTGCGGTGGTAGAATGCTCCAGAATCTCATCGGAACGATCCTCGAAGACGTTTTTCGTCTCTTCTTCATAGACATCCAGACCGACCCCGGCGAACTTGTGCAGGCGGATGCCCTCGATAAGATCCTCGGTCTTGACCAGAGCACCCCGGGAAGTGTTTACCAGAATGACGCCATCCTTCATTTTCTTGATGGTGTCAAGCTGGATCAGGTGGTAGGTGGAATCCATCAGCGGGCAGTGAAGGGAGATCAGATCACTTTGCGCCAGTAATTCGTCTAAGGTCACATAGGTGACGAAGTCTTTCAGATCCGGGTTCTCGTAGACATCGTAGGCGATGACTTTCATGCCGAAACCGTTACAGATCCGGCACATAGCTGCACCGATCCGGCCGGTTCCGATGATTCCGGCAATCTTACCATAGAAATTGAAGCCCATGAGTCCGGCGAGGCTGAAATCATTTTCCCGGACCTTGTTATAGGCTTTGTATAAGCGGCGGTTGCAGGCCAGAGCCAGAGCCATGGCATGCTCTGCGACAGCTTCCGGAGAATAACCGGGGACACGCATGACACATATGTCATATGCAGCTGCCTTTTCCAGATCCACGTTGTTGTATCCTGCGCAACGCAGCAGGACCAGACGGACACCTTTTTCGTGGAGAATTTTTAATGTGGCTTCGCTCACATTGGAGCTGACGAAAGCACAGACGGCATCGAAGCCGTCAGCCAGAGCAGCAGTACGGGGATCCAGATCCGACCGGATGTAATCAATCTGGATGCCGGGATATTTTTTCAGAGTTGCCTCGAAAGATTCTTTATCATAGCTTTTGGTATCATAAAATAATATTTTCATAACAGTCCTCCTCGGGTTGATTTTTATAGTATGTGTATCGTTATTTTTAATCATACCCAGATTTGGCTTTACTATAGCTCAAAATATGGGAATTGTCTATCATATTTAAAAAGTGAAATCGAGAAAAATTATAAAAATGATGCAGATATGATGCAATCGGCAGATATACTGGCATCAGGAGGCGAGGATTATGAAAAAAATTTTTTTTACAGCAGTATTTGCAGGAGCACTGTTAGGTTTTACATCCTGCGGAAACCGGGAGATGGTGACGGATCCGGAGATGGAGACAGTTATAGACAGCATCAAGGAGACACAGAGCGGTCAGACGACGGAAGAGACGACGGCCGGGACTGAGGAGACTTCGGAAGTGTCCACACAGACGGAACCGACAGAAGGCCAGAGTGAAATACAGGGAAGTGAATGGGTGCAGTTTACCACAGAGGATCACGAGGGTAGCAGTGATCCCGAAGACAAGACCAGAAGTTATACCTATTACTATCCAACAGTTACAGTGACGATTCCGGGCAATGAGACGGTGCAGATGAAGATTCAGAAAGAGCTGGATGAGTATGTAGACAGTTTTGTAGAAGGAATCAAGAACGGGGAGTTTGGTACACTTTATGAGGATATGCCGGTGTATGAGCAGAGCTATGAGGATCTTACTTTCCATGTGATCCGCGCGGATGATAAGGTGATCAGCCTGTCGTGGGGGCTGGAAGGGTATGATCAGGGGGCTCATGGATGGTATACTTTGTACTATATGAACTATTATACGCAGACCGGAGAGAGAATTACTTTTGACAGTCTGGGGAGCGGATTCCGCGACAAAGCACTGGAACTGGTGACAGCAAAGGCAGCGGAAATGCAGGCAAAGGAGGACTGCTTCTTTAACGATTACGAGAAGAGTATCAAACTGGTGGTGTTGGATGGTACGGAAGATTTGAATGCTATCTATCAGGAAATTTATGGGCCGGACATTGCAGGTACGGATAATGGCCCAGCAGACCCTACATTCTACATTACAGAGGATGGCTTTGTATTTGAATCCGGCCAGTATGTATTACAGTCCTATGCAGTTGGAATTGTTGACTTTGAGATTCCGGCAGCAGACTTCGGGGATGATCTCACAGCAGATATTTTTTAGTGGAGTACAGGATGCTGGCGGGTATATTTGCAAAATATAGGACTTTACATGGGCGGGCACCGTGTATATAATAAGAACATCGGGAATGAGGTTCTCCCGGAAGCACAGGCTTCGAACCGCCGGAATTTGAACATACGAATTCGATTTGGCTGATGACTTCTGCAGAATATGCAGGGGACACCAGCCTTTTTTGTTGGAATTCAAAATGTCCTGCTGCGAGAAAACGGAGGAATTTTTATGCTTACATCACTGGGACTGATCTTTTTACTGGGATTACTCATGGCGGCGGTCTGCCAGAGGATTCACCTGCCCCGTATTATCGGAATGCTGCTTACGGGTATTATTCTGGGACCTTATGTGTTGGATCTGCTGGATGTGTCAATCCTGAATATCTCATCAGAACTGCGGCAGATCGCGCTGATCATCATTTTATTGAAGGCCGGATTATCATTGGATCTGAAGGATCTGAAAAAAGTGGGCCGCTCCGCAGTCATGCTGGCTTGTGTTCCTGCTACTTGCGAACTGCTGGGTTTTGTAATATTTGCGCCCATGATCCTTAACATCAGCAGAGTGGATGCAGCGGTCATGGGAGCAGTTCTGGCAGCCGTGTCACCTGCGGTTGTGGTGCCGCGGATGGTACATCTTATGGAAAGTGGCTATGGTACGGAGAAAAGCATTCCGCAGATGATTCTGGCTGGGGCATCCTGTGATGACATCTATGTCATAGTATTGTTTTCCACTTTTGTTGGAATGGCACAGGGTGGACAGGTCAATGCCCTGGATTTTGTGAATATCCCGGTATCGATCCTGACGGGGGTGTTGTTTGG
>ERZ1504703.332-NODE-332-length-16532-cov-3.866541_pt1 | contig 16532 bp, 12 predicted proteins | sample MGYA00572393_ERZ1504703 | MGnify/ENA primary metagenome ERZ1504703 (study PRJEB39906, sample SAMEA3182102) | gut metagenome | biome: human; feature: gut; material: Stool; isolation source: human stools | place: Canada | collected 2013-02-18 ...
CAAGAAAAGCTATCGGCAGTTGGTGCTGGAATGCCTGTGAGAACAGGGAATTGCGGCAGAGAACCTATGAAGCGGAGAGAACCCTGATCGACGGGCAGGGGGCTGCCCGGATCGCAGAGATCCTGCGGACGGCGGGAGTGGAAGAATAGAAGGATAATATCTGAGGTTTATGAAGAAAAACGGCAGCTGGAAGAAAAAAATTTTATATAGTGTGACAGCAGCTGTTTTGTTCGTGCTGCTTTTGGTACTGTTTTTTCCGGGGGACCGGGAATATCAGAGGATTCCTTATGATGTAGTGTTTCTGGGAGACAGTGTATATGGTCTGTGCCGTGATGAGACATCCATCGCAGCAAAGCTTCAGGAGAAGACAGGTTTAAAATGCTACAACGGTGGGCTGGGAGGAACGGTTCTTGGCAGAGCGGATGCGGAGAGAAGGCTGGGATATACCAAGGATTCCATTTCTGCGGCCGGACTGGTACGTTCCTTTGTGGTGAAGGATTTCGGTGTCCAGAGGACCGTGCACATCCGAGAAGCAGCCACGGATTATTTTGAGGATACTTTGGGAGATCTGGGACAGATCGATTTTGACCAGGTGAAGATCCTGTTTATCGGTTCCGGATTGAATGATTATCACTCCGGCACTCCCATCGAATCCACGGCAGATCCGTATGATGAATATACCTACTGTGGAGCTATCCGCAGTATTGTGAAGGAGTTGCGGGAAACCTATCCGGAGCTGCGCATTATCTTCATCACCCCGCCCTATACCTGGTATACGGATCCGGAACTGACCTGTGAGGAATATGATCTGGGCGGTGGTGTGCTGGAGGATTATGTCAATGCGGAGATCGGATTGTGTGAGGCTTTGAATGTAGAAGTCATAGACATCTATCATGACTATTATCCACATGACACCTGGGATGATCTGTATCTCTATACCGATGACGGCCTGCATCCCAATGAGGCCGGCAGAGAGAAGATCGCACAGACGATCGCGGAAAGACTAAATAAGGAGTGACAGACGGATGAAGACCCCGTGGGATTTTTTTCAATCTAGCAGAACAAAAATAAAAAATACATGGAAGATCGCCTTTCTCTCAGCGTTTGTACTGGGGATTCTGATCCATCTGCCGGTGATGCTTTCGGATATTCCGAATCATGACGGCCTGAGCAGTATGTATTTTAATCAGAATATGATCACTTCCGGACGATGGTTTCTGTCTGTGGCATGCGGCTTTTCTTCGTATTTTACCATTCCGTGGATCATTGGTCTGATCGGTCTGCTCTGGCTGGCGCTGACGGCGGTGGCATTGACGGAACTGCTGGAACTTGCAGACCCGTTGGTAATCATGGCAGTGAGCGGATTGCTGGTTTCTTTTCCGGCACTGGCATCCACTTTTGCCTATGTGTTTACCATGGATGGCTATATGATGGCACTGTTCCTCGCAATTCTGGCAGTGCTTTTTACGAAAAAACAGAAAAAAGGCTGGCTGGCCGGGGCGGTATGTCTTGCGTTCAGTATGGGGATCTATCAGGCATATCTGCCCTTTGCCATTCTGCTGTGCGTATATGTGATCCTGCTCTTTTTTATGGAAGAGAAGGGCTGGAAGACGAAAGCGTTCTATGTACTTCGTTACCTGGGCATGGGAGTTGCCGGAGCCGCATTGTATTACGTAATCCTGCAGATTCTGTTGAAATTACAGGGAAAGGTGCTGGATACCTATCAGGGGATCAATTCCATGGAGCAGGGAGGTTCCGGTCTGGGGCTGTTTGCAACGATCCGGGGAATGTATGTTGATTTTCTGGCATTTACGGTGCATGGAAATGTGCTGGTGAACAATATTTTCTCTTTTACGGCCTGTGCGGCACTGGTGCTTCTGGTGGCTTATCTGCTGGTGAGAAGCATGCTGCAAAGAAAATGGTGGAAGAATCCGGCATTTTTCGTTATAATAATTCTGTTGGCGGCGGGACTTCCGCTTTTGACCAATGTGATTCTGGTGATTTCTCCGAATCTGACCTATCATTTGCTGATGCGGTATCAGTGGGTATTATATCTGATCCTGATGCTGGCATTTGTGGACAGATATGCGTCGGAGGACGGGAAAACAGATATCGGGATCCAGTGGGTGGCATTACTGGCGGCCGGAATCCTGGTATTCAATTATGGAGTATCGGATAATATCGGATATTCCAATCTGGAGAAAAAATACGAGAAGACCTATGCGTACTGTGTACGTCTGTTGGACAGGATCGAGCAGACGGAAGGGTACTATCAGGGAATTCCCATTGCATTGGTGGGTGTCATCGGGTATGATGAATTCCCCACTACGGATATTACCGGAAAAGTCACGGACGGTATGATCGGTCTCAGCGGAGACTATCTGATCTATAAGGGAGCGGATTATCAGGCATTTATGCAGAACTATCTGGGCGCAACCCTGAATTTTCTGGATCCGGATACTGTGGGTGAGATTTATATGACGCAGGAATACATTGACATGGATACTTTTCCGGGAGCGAATTCCACCAGGGTTGTGGATGGAATCCTGTATGTCAAGACCGAGAACTGCGGAAGGGATTAGAGGATGTCATTATTATCGATTGTTTTACCGGCATATAACGAAGAACAGAATATTGCCAATACCGCAAAAGTACTGGGGGAACTGCTGGAACAGCACGGGATCGATTATGAGCTGGTATTTATCAGTGATGGTTCGAAGGACGGAACCTTTGAACGCATTAAGGAAGAATCGGCCAAGAATCCGAGAGTACGGGGAGCGGAGTTTTCCCGGAATTTTGGAAAGGAAGCCGGAATTTTTGCAGGCCTGGAGCTGACTACGGGGGATGCGGTGATCGTTATGGACTGTGATCTGCAGCATCCGCCTGAGGTGATTCCACAGATGTGGGAAAAATGGCAGCAGGGTGCCGAGATCGTGGAAGGTATCAAGGCCGACCGCGGTAAGGAGAGTCTGGGATATAAGTTGTCTGCCGGACTTTTTTACAAGATCATGAGCAAACTGATCAAGATGGACATGAATGCTTCTTCCGATTTCAAACTTCTGGACAGAAAAGTAGTACAGGTCCTGTTGGAACTGCCGGAACGCAATACCTTTTTCCGGGCGTTGACCTTCTGGGCGGGGTTCCGTACGGAGACTGTGGAATATGAAGTACAGGAGCGGAAATACGGACAGAGCAAGTGGTCCTTCTGGAGTCTGATGAAATATGCCATTACCAATGCCACTTCCTTCAGCACACTGCCATTGCAGCTGGTGACGATCATGGGCGGGGTATCCATCCTGTTCAGTGTGATCCTGGCGATTCAGACCCTGGTGCGCTATCTGATGGGAACGGCGGTGGAAGGTTTTACCACGGTGATCCTGCTAATCCTCATTATTGGCGGATTTATTATGTTAAGCCTTGGTGTGATTGGCCATTATATTGCCAGAATCTATGAAGAAGTCAAGGGAAGACCGAAATATATTATCAGTCATGTGACGGAAAATGTGCCTGGGACAGCCGTAGGAAGCTGGAAGCGGGAACATAGAGAAAGCTAAAAGACAGTAGAAAAGAGGATGTGTTATGAGAGAGATTGATATTAAGTTTAACGTACCGCCTTATGTGGATAAAGCAGCAGATTACATTCAGGAATGTGTAAAAAATCAGAAGATCTGCGGAGATGGAGAATATACGAAAAAATGTAATGCCTGGATCGAGGAGAGGACCGGAGCCGGCAAATGCCTGCTGACGACCTCCTGCACCCATGCGACAGAACTGGCAGCACTTTTGTGTAACATTCAGCCCGGGGACGAAGTGATCATGCCTGCTTACACCTTCGTATCCACCGCAGATGCCTTTGTACTGCGCGGTGCGGTTCCTGTGTTCGTGGATATCCGCCCGGATACCATGAACATTGACGAGACACTGATCGAGGATGCCATCACGGAGAAGACGAAAGCCATCGTTCCGGTGCATTATGCCGGTGTGGCCTGCGAGATGGACACCATTATGGACATCGCAAAAAGACATAACTTAAAGGTAGTAGAGGATGCCGCACAGGGTGTACTGGCATCTTACAAGGGAAAAGCACTGGGAACCATCGGTGACTTCGGTGCCTACAGCTTCCATGAGACCAAAAACTACAGCATGGGTGAGGGCGGAGCACTGCTGATCCGTGATAAGAAGGACGTGGAAGAAGCGGAGATCATTAGGGAGAAGGGAACCAACCGCAGCAAGTTCTTCCGGGGCCAGATCGATAAATATACCTGGGTAAATTACGGATCTTCCTATCTTCCCAGTGATATGAATGCGGCTTATCTCTATGCACAGCTGGAGATCGCTGATGAGATCAATGAGGCAAGACTTGCCTGTTGGAACCGCTATTATGAGCAGCTGCTTCCCTTAAAGAAAGCGGGGAAGATCGACCTGCCCACCGTACCGGAAGGCTGTGTGCATAATGCGCATATGTTCTACATTAAGGCAAGAGATCTGGAACAGAGAACAAGATTTATCAGCTATATGAAGGAGAACGGTGTGCTTACGGTATTCCATTATATCCCGCTGCATACTTCTCCCGCAGGACAGAAGTTCGGCCGGTTCCACGGCGAGGACCGTTATACTACCAGAGAGAGCGAGCGCCTGGTAAGACTTCCCATGTACTATGGGCTGACACTGGATCAGGTGGATTTCATCTGTGGACTGGTGAAAAACTTTTTTGAATTAGAGGAGCAGTAACATGCAAAAAATTGGCAGAGCGTCTGCACAGGTTGCAGGCAGATTTCTGTTCCTGGGTGTCTCCGTGCAGATTCTTCTGGGAATCTGCTGGGGCGTCAGATCCTTTGGAATTTTTCCGGAATTCGGCGATAGCTACACATGGCTGAAAGCGTCAGAGACACTTGTGTGTGATGACTACATGGGGATCGGCTACCCTCTTTTTCTGATGCTTGTAAAAGGGATAGAATCCATGAGTTCTATCCCTTATACTTTTTTTGTATATACGGTACAGATCCTGATTGCATTTTATGCCGGTGTAATATTTTTACGGGCATGCGGAGTGACAGGGAAAAAGATATTTTTGTGCTGGGGAAGCCTGGCGCTTCTGACTTTTCCCTGTGCCATGCAAAGTCATCTGGCCGTATTGCCGAATTCTCCGGGATATTCCTTTTTACTGCTGGAACTGTCGGCGGTGATCCGGATCCTGCGGCAGGATGCTGTGGCGGAGGATGGTGAGACGACAGCGCCGGACAGACCGTTACATGGTCTGTTCGAAGCCGGAATCTGGTGGGCGCTCAGTACACTGTGTGTGGTGGAGAATCTGTATCTGGGGCTGGTACCGCTTATTGTTCTGTGGCTGATACATCTGTGGCAGCTACGGAGCAGAAAGACGGAGAAAAAGAGAGTAGGCCGGGAACTTTTGCTCCTTCTGGCAATGGCGGGAATTTTATTCACGCTGGTGCCCATGTGGCAGACACCGGGCAGCTACGGGAAGGCGGAGAATACGGTGAGCGCCGCCATGATGCGCCGATTCAGCTGGACGCATATGAGAGAGGAAGAAGAATACGATGAATGGCCGGAACAGCTACGTACCTGGATGACCTGGAAAGAGATGAGGAATGCCGGGTATTATGCGGGAACCATGGAGTCCGGCATACAAAAGACGCTGGAGGACCGTTTCGGCAAGGCGGAAGCACAGAAGATATTCAGAGAGTATGCCGGGTATCATCTGAAGACGTATACTTCAGACAATATCCATCAGATCGCCTGGGATTGCCTCGGATATGCCATGCCTACGGTACTGTTGCAGCTGCTGTTGGACGGCAGGGGATATGACTCCTTCTCTGGCAGAAATGTAGACATTATGATGACGGGAGATCCAAGGCTGACAGAGCTTTTGCTAAAATACAGCAGCTGGTGGTTCCTGTCGGGAATCGCTGTTGTGGTCGTGAGCGGCATGATATGCGGGATCATTGCCATGCGCCGACAGAAAAAAGAAAAAACAGTACCGGACAGAAGCCTGTTCTGGAAGATCTCAGGAGTCTGTGTGATCACTGCGGCAGGCATGATCCTGTGGTATACCATGCGGGATGCCGGATGCCTGGATTACAAGAACGGATTGCTGCCGGGTTCTCTGTGGCTTGTGGGAATGATCCTCTGGACCGATAGGACCATAAGCGCCGGAGATACAGAAGACAACCCGGAGAAATAATAGAATTGTGACAGCAGAAACGCGGGAAGGAGGAACCATGACGAAGATGACAACAAAAGTGAAAACGCAGAAATCAGAAAAAGCCTGGTTCTTTCTGGGAGCGTTGGCAGTATTTTTTATGGGAGTTCCGTATCTTGTATTAGGGAAGGACTCTGTGTTCGTGTATCACGATCAGCTGGACGGTGAAGTGATCGCCTATCTTCTGCAGGCAAGACATCTGTGGGATGGCAGCGGTGTATTGCCGGAATTCATGAACGGTGCAGCAAAAACAGCGCTTACCATGCCGGCCCCCGCCTGTGTGCTGTTATACCGGTGGCTGCCTGCGGAACTGGCACTGGCCTGTATGCAGGTGGCTGGCAGCTTTGCCGGATATCTGGGAATGTTCTGCCTGCTTGGATGGGCCGGAGAAACATCGGAAACACTGCGGAGAAGAAAAGGACTTGTCGGTTTCATAGCCATGCTGACCGGATGTATGTATGCGTATCTGCCGTTTTTGCCGGTGTACGGGCTGTCCCAGTATGGATTGCCGCTGTTAATGTATTGTGTACTGCGGCTGGGGGAAAAGGACAGACCGAAGAATTTTCGGATTCTCTGTTATTTTTATGTACTGCTTTTCGGATGTAATTCTTCCCTGGTGTTATCCGGTTTTGCTGTGCTGGGAATCTGGGCGGTATGGGAGATCGTCACACTGGTGGACAAAAGGAAACAGTTCTCCGCAGGACAGGCTGCAGCCTGGGGGATTTTGCTGCTTACGTATATCGTTGAGAACGGTTCGTTACTGCTTCAGCTGTCCGGAGGACAGGGAGAAGAGATTTCTCACAAATCGGAATATCTGCTCAGCCCGGTGGACTTTTTCAGTCAGTTGAAAACAAACCTCCTGCAGGGAGGACAGCACAGTATGGATTATCATGGACTGATCCTCGTGGTGCTGTTGATGACAACAGTTGTTTTATTTTTCCTAAATCGGGCAACGAAGAAGAACATAGCGGATAAAAAGAATGTACCTGAGGGCGGAGAAAAACGGTTATGGAAAGCCGTGGGCCTGTCACTGGCCGTTATTGCAGGCTTTGCGGCAGTGGCCGCACTGTGGGACAGCAGTATCGGAATCGCTATCCGTTCCAGTCTGGGTGCTCTGAAGGGCTTTCAGGCCAACAGAGTCCTGTGGCTGAGTCCCTGCCTGTGGTATTTTATTCTGGGGTGCAGCCTGTTATTGCTGACGGAACAGCTCCCGGAAAGAGACACAGGAGCGGAGAAAACAGGGAACGGACGCAGGAGCGGTGTGATCCCGGGGATCATCGTAATGGCCGCAATGCTTCTTACCGTGGCAACAGCCGGGAAGATTTTGCTGGAGAGCAATCTGAAGCCCAATCTGCAAAAACTGGTGAACCGGAATTATGCAGCCATGAGCTTCCGGGATTATTATGCCGTGGATGTGCTGGATCAGGTACAGGAGTACCTGCGGGAGAATACCGGGGAAGAACCACAGGATTACCGGGTCGTAAGTCTGGGGATCGATCCCGCTGCGGCATTGTATCATGGATTTTACTGTCTGGACGGCTATTCAAATAACTATTCTCTGGAGTACAAGCACCGTTTCCGGGAGATCATTGCACCGGAGCTGGACAAGAGTGAATATCTGGAAGACAGCTTTGACCATTGGGGGAATCGTTGCTATTTGTTCAGCGCGGAATGCCCCGGCTATTATACGATCGAAAAAGGCGGCTTTTATTTTCAGGACTATACGATCGATGCGGAAAGTCTGAGGCAGCTGGGCGGAAACTATCTGTTGTCAGCAGCCTATATCGATCACAGTGAGGATACCGGTCTGGAACTGATGAGGCCGGAGGCCTTTGAGACAGAGAGCAGCTATTACCGCATTTATCTCTATCGGGTAATGGATAATGAATAATAACGGAGATGGGAAGATTCCTATGATTGGACAGGAAAAACGGGATAAATGGAAAAAAATCCTGCCGGAACTGCTGGCAGTTATATTGTGCCTGGTATTGATGGGCGCGGGAGTCAGCCGGAAGGAAGGCTATCACATGGACGAACTTCTGAGCTTTGAACTGGCAAATGCCAGGTATAATCCCTGGATCGTACCTACCCAGCCGGAAGGGCGTCTGGCCAAATTCGTGAACGAGGAGATCGAGGGGGACAGTGCGGGAGAGACTCTGGAGAATCTGAAAAATACAGTAACAGATGTGCTTAGGAACCGGGGAAACAGCAAGCTGTTGTCTTATAAAGCAGATGTCTATGAGGAACCGGTCTGGATCACGGACCGGCAGTTTCAGGATTATGTTACGGTGGATCAGAAAGATGCCTTTGATTACCTGTCGGTTTATTTTAATGTAAAAGATGACAATCATCCGCCGGTACATTTTATGCTGTTGCATACCATGAGTTCTGTCTTTCGGGGAACATTGTCACCGTGGCTTGGATGCAGCATCAATCTGGTCTGTCTGGGAATTACATTGTGGCTTTTACTGCGGCTGGGGAGACAGCTGGCAGATGTGTTTTCCATGGAAGGAAAGGGAAGACAGCTGGGAATCCTGGCGGTGCTTCTCTATGGAATGAGTACCGGAGCACTGGGTACGGTGCTGCTGATCCGTATGTATGGGCTGCTTTCCTGTCTGTGTGTCGCCCTGTTTTCCATCCATGTGGAAAAATGGAAGAATAACGGGTTTGACAAGAAAAACAAGGGTCTTATCGCTATTACGGTGCTGGGTTTCCTGACACAGTATTTTTTCCTGTTTTACTGCCTTCTGCTGGCGGCGGTTACCGCAGTGATCCTGCTGTACCGGCACAGGAACAAAGAATTATGGTGCTATATCCGGTCCATGGTGATCGCTGCAGTGATCGGACTGGTATTGTTCCCTTTTGCAATTTCGGATGTGTTCTCCAGCGGAAGAGGGACGGAAGCTCTCGGCAATCTGGCCTCCGGATTTGCCGGTTACGGACAGAGACTGGCTGCATTTGGCAGAATTCTGGCGGATCGGACAGTGGGAGCGCCTCTTCTGACCTGCGGATGTGCCGCCGGCGCAATCCTGCTTCTGGGAAAGCTGTATCTGAGCTTCCGGGCCGGGAAACAGGAACAGAAAGGTGAAAATTCCGGAAGAGATGCGGCCTGGATGCTGATGGTGCCGGTGGCCGGATATTTTCTGCTGGCATCCCGCATGTCACCGTATCTGGTGGACCGCTATATTATGCCTTTGTTTCCGTTTGTGGCATTGCTGCCTGCTTTGCTATTGTGTCTCCTTGGAAAAAAACTGACAGAGATCTCCGGATGGAAAGAACAGATCGTGGGAGGCATGCTGGTGCTGTTGCTCGTGGTGGTACAGGGTCTGCGGCTTGCGGCCTATGATGGGGAATACCTCTATCAGGGATATGCCAGACAGGAAGCATTGGCGGAAGAATATGAGGAGTTCCCATGCATCTGCGTTTATGCGGGAGTGGGCTATTATCAGAACCTGCCGGAATTTATGCGTTACACCAAAACTTTGCTGGTAACGGCAGAGGAACTGAAGGAACGTAAGGATACGGAATCCGTGGAGGCACTGGACCGGGTGATCGTATTGATCAAACCGGGTGTGGATAAAGAAGCAACAGTGTCTGTGCTCCGGGATAAGTATGGTTATACGTCGGAGGAACTTCTGCTTTCGGAAGGCGTGCACGGAGATATGATATATATGTTTTCCAGATAAGGAATGAAATGATAAGAAAACAGAAATGAGGTTGAAACATGATCGCAGTTCGTTTGCTGTGGCTTGCCGTTCTGCTGGTAGCGATACCGGCATGGGTGGGAAATTGTTTTTTAAATGTGGATAAACCCTGTAGAAATCCGGTATTTCTGTGGATTAGCGGTCAGATGCTGCTATGGGCGGGATTTCAGGTGATCTGTGTGCCGGTGATCCTGTTGGAAGGCCGTATGTGGATGGTGACCGTAGCTTATTGCGGCTACATCCTGGTGCTGCTGGCAGCGGCAACGGTCCGGTATTTCCGGCAGTCTCGTACTCTGCGGGCAGTCCGGGAAGCAAAGCCGGAGAAAGCAGAGATTATTTTGTGGGTGCTGTCTGGTGTGCTTTTGCTGGTGCAGTTGGTATTGGCAGTGCTGATGGTCTACGGTGATGGTGACGATGCCTATTATGTGGCAATCTCCGCAGCGGCAGAGGAATCCGGCAGGATGTGAGACACGGGCTGGCACCTTTTCCTATCTGGATCGCATGGCTGGCCCAGATGACCGGCATCACTACGGTGATCGTGGCGAAGACTCTGGTGCCGGTCGCTCTGATCTCCATGACTTACGGAGTATTCTATCTTCTGGGAAGCAGGGTATTATTCGCAGGAGAGGGCGCATACCGGAAGAAATGGGCGTTGCCTGCATTTTTACTCTGTACGGAAGTGTTGGTGCTTTTCGGAGATTATTCTTATTATACTGTAGAGAATTTTATGATTGCCAGGAGCAGACAGGGGAAGGCTGCATTGGGAAGTATCCTGATCCCCATGATATTTTTCCTGCTGCTGACACTGCTTCGAAAAATACAGGAAGAACAGAAGATCACTGTCGGTTTCTGGGTGCTGTTGGGATCTGTGATGACGGCCTGCTGTCTGGCCAGTACCATGGGAGCATTGCTGGCATGCATGCTGGTGGGAACGGCCGGGCTCTGTGGTGCGGTCAGTTACAGAAAATGGAAACTCATACTGCCATTGATCGGCTGTTGTATTCCCTGCATTGTGTATGCCGGAATGTATTTGCTGTTGGGATGATAGGACCGGAGGAGAAGAATGGATGCTTTAAAGCTGTTTCAGGAATATATGGGGACCGGACTGATCGTTCTGTGGTTCCTGGTGAGTCTGCTGTATCTGTGGCTCACAGAGAAAAGAAAATATATCCGGGTGATGTTTCTTTATGTGCCGTTAGTATTGCTGCTTGTCTTTTTTAATCCGCTGGTGGCGAAGATCGTCTCTCAGATGGCGGATGGGGAAATCTATTACCGGATCCTGTGGTTGTTGCCTGTGACACCGGTGATTGCTTTCGGTACGGTGCAGCTTTGTGGAAAACTCGCCGGTAGAAAAAGATATGTGGGGATAACGTTGGCTATTGTGCTGTTTACGATATCCGGCAGTCTGATCTACAGAAATCCCAATTTTCAGAAGGCGGAAAATGCGTATCATGTACCCCAGAGCGTTGTGGATATCTGTGATACCATTGAGGTTCCGGGCAGAGAAGTCATGGCGGCATTCCCGGGAGAACTGCTGCAGTATGTGAGACAGTATTCCAATGTGATTTGTATGCCCTACGGCCGGGACATTATGGTGAGCAAGTGGACGGTGCAGAATGATCTTTATGATGTTATGGAGCAGGAGGTCATTGATGCACAGGAGCTGGCAGAACTGGCCAGAGAAGAGGCCTGTGCCTATGTGATCCTGTCGGAAGATAAAAAACTGGTGGGGAAGATGCAGGATCAGGAATTTGAAGAATTCGGAAGAATGCACGGATATGTGATCTACAAAGATTCCACAGTGGATCTGTATTACTTTATGAAGGAATGAGATTTTAGGGAAAAACAAGTGGCTCCCGGAGCAGCAAAGTAACTGGCTGCTTCGGGAGCCTTTTTTGACCGGAATTATTTTTCCTGGGATGCATAATCCTTGGAATAGTAATTCAGGAAGTATTCAAAACGTTTGGCGATGAGCTTACGTCCTTTTACATTCAGGTGCAGATTGTCGACAAGATATTCATCGGCATTGTCTTCGGTAATGCTGCCGTACAGGTTATCCATGAAGGATACGCTGTGGATATTGGCGGAGTAACATTCCTTGATCACATAAGTGGATAAGACATCACGGCCGTTGTAAATATACATATCGGAGCTTACATAGTCGCCGTTCTCATCCACAGCATATGCATAGGTCGGAGACATAACGATAATGCGGATCTGGGGGTAATAGTTCTGCAATACTTCAATGCTGGCCTCCAGATTGCCGGTAAACTGCGTGGGATCCGTGGGATTCTCATCACTGTACATGGCATTGCCGGACAGATAATCGGTAGCATCATACATAATGGCAACGGTGTCGATCGTGTTGAAATCCAGAGTTTTCAGTGTGTTGATTACTTCCTCTGCTTCGGCCGGTGTCTTGTCGCCCAGAGCATTGGCTGCATCGGTGTAGTAGCCATCCAGAGGAACCCCAACGGCCAGGTTCACCAGCCAGTAGAGACAGTAAGCATCCATGGGGGCAACGGTGGGGTCGTAGTTTAACTGCTGTGCAGCAAGGTAACTTCCGCTGATGGAACAGTTATAAACGGTGGTATCGGTCTCTTTGGCGATCAGATTGGCCAGATTGTCGGAAGAGTCCCTGTCATCTGCGAAGGGAGCATTTCCGAAGACAACGATATTGGAAGCATCATTAATGATCATCTGACCGTTTTCGTCGGTCAGGGGAAGGATGGAATCCCAACTGTCGTCGTAGGAACCCTGTCCGTCCTTGAAGATGTCGGACTGGCTGATCCTCTGTCCCCAGTGTGTGACGCGGTATCCTACCACGCCGACAACAATAAGAAGCACGAGAGCAAACAGTACGTGAAAATTCAGAAAGCGCCGGATACCGGCAGGGGCCGCAGACTCTTCGCCCTCAGGGATTTCTTCATCGGCATCTACGTAAAGGTCTTCTATGTCGTCATCGGAATCGGTATGGAAATTGTGCACAGAACCGGAACGAGTATTCCCGGAATGGAAATTACCAGAATCTGTGTCTTGCATTGTGTCGTTTTCCAGATCTACAATCTCAATATCCGGCATGTCATTCACAGAAGATGCGTGGATATTATGGTTGTTATTGTTTCGTTTCATGTATTCTCTCCGTTTCAGGTAATTCAATAATGTAGTGGTAAAAAGAGTTATATTGATTTTACTATTATACGAAAAGAAAGTCCATAATATTAGAAAGATTTAAGAAATTCTGAAGAAATGGATGAATGCCTTGATGTGGGGAAAATACAATGCTATAATGTTACGGAATTGTTACACCGAGAATTATGAGCAGAAGGGATAGATCAGATGAAAAAATTATTTAACCATACAAAACGTCCGGACCGTAACTGGGAAGAAGACGTACAGGATGGTTACGATTGGGACGAGGAAGAATATACCGGAGAAGAAGACAGCGAGGAATACTATGCCGATGAAGAAGAGTATCCGGAAGAGACTGACGGCGAAGAGTACTATGCCGATGAGGAAGAACACACCGGAGAAGACGATGGCGAGGAATACTATGCCGATGAAGAAGAGTATCCGGAAGAGACTGACGGCGAGGAATACTATGCCGACGAAGAAGAGTATCCGGAAGAGACTGACGGCGAAGAGTACTATGCTGATGAGGAAGAGTACACCGGAGAAGAAGACGATGAGGAGTACTACGCCGATGAGGAAGAGCACACCGGAGAAGAAGACGGTGAGGAGTACTACGCTGATGAGGAAGAGTACACCGGAGAAGAAGACGGTGAGGAGTACTACGCCGATGAGGAAGAGCACACCGGAGAAGAAGACGGTGAGGAGTACTATGCCGATGACGTGGAGTACATCGAAGAGAGTGACGATGAAGAGTATTATGCCGACGAGGATTACGAGGAAGAGCCGGCTCCCACGGGCAGGAGAAAGACCGGGGGCAAAAAGCAGGGCGGAATCGCTGTAATCTGGACAAAATTCCTGAACCTGAGTACCATGGACCGGATCATGGCAGCTACCGGAGCGGCGGTACTGATTCTGGCTATCGTGACCGGAAGTGTCTATGCCAGTGCCCGGGCAGTGGATGGACAGGTATCGGAGTTCGTCAGCGTGGGAACACAGCTGGACGGCATCCAGATGATCGGTGAGCAGGGACTTCTGGCAGTGGCAGACGCACAGATGGCAAAGATCGCGGCAGCCAATGCGGTAGAAGAAGATCCGGAAGAACAGAAGGAATATGAAGAGGCAGAGTACACCAACGGCGGTACGGTAGAACTGGAGCTGGTCTCTGTACAGAAGGATCTGAAGATCAAATTTAACAATAAAAAGACCGGCAAGCTGATCTCCAACGTACCCTTCAGCGTAACCATCACAGATCCCAACGGCAAGACCGAGACCTGGACTGATGACGATATGGACGGTATTATCTATAAAAAGGGTATTACACCGGGGAATTATTCCGTAGCGGTAAACGCACTGACGGATGATAAATACAAGGACTATGTTCTGCCGACAGCAGCACAGAAAGTAGAAGTAAAGAAAAATATCGCCTATAAAAAGGTCGATGTCTCCAATGAGATCAAGAAAGAATCTGAGATCAATGCTGCAAAAGAGGATACACAGATCAAGGATACTACTGTAGAGTCCACACTGCAGGATACTGTGCAGTGGGTGGCAAGTACCGCAACTGCCAATACCTATAAAGAAGTATCCAAGGATACCATTACCGATCCGGAGACCGTAACGGTGGCTTACAGCGGTAAGTTCCTGCGGATGGCAGAAGTGTCTCCTACAGCAGAACCAACAGCGGAACCAACAGCGGAACCGACAGCAGAACCTACAACAGAGCCCACAGCAGAACCTACAAAAGAACCGACAGTATCCCCGACTGCAGAGCCCACAGCGACTCCGACAGTAACCCCGACGGCAACAGCAACCCCGACGGCAACAGCAACCCCTACAGCGACTCCGGCGGCAACAGCAACCCCGACAGCGGCCCCTACGGCAACTCCTACAGCGACTCCTACGGCAACCCCTACAGCGACTCCGGCGGCGACAATTACTCTGGATAAAACGGCAGTGACGACTTATCAGAAGGCAACGGATACAGTTACCGCAAAAGTCAGCGGAAGTGGAACCGTAAGTGCGGCTTCCAGCGATACCGGTATAGCAACTGTGGCTGTAAGCGGCAAGACCATTACTATCACCGGTGTGAAAGCGGGAAGTGCTACGGTAACGGTAACGTATACAGAAGGCAGCAACAAGGTGGAAGCCAAGTGCACAGTAACTGTAAAGGCTTCCAATGCGAGAGAAGATAAAACTACCAAGCTGAAAGACAAGAGCGGTGTACAGCTGTATGTACAGGATGGTGACAGCTATCGTGAAGCAGTCTATGCGGATTACTTTACTGCCTCTAAGTTCTTTATCAAAGGTGATGTGAAATACACCGGATGGCAGACACTGGACGGAAAGCTTTATTTCTTTACAGCGGATGGCAACAAGGTTACCGGAGAACAGGTCATTCAGGGCGCAAAATACAATTTTGCCAGTGACGGATCTCTGGTAGTTGGTTCCGGCACCATGGGAATCGATGTGTCCAAGTGGAATGGAAAAATTGACTGGAACGCCGTGAAGAATTCCGGTGTCAGCTACGTGATCATCCGTGTGGGTTATCGCGGTTCCTCTCAGGGAGCACTGATCGATGACCCTACCTTCAAGACCAACATCAAGGGAGCTACGGCAGCAGGACTGAAAGTGGGTGTATACTTCTTTACCCAGGCAGTGGATGAGGTCGAGGCAGTACAGGAAGCCTCCATGGTACTGGACCGTATCAGCGGTTACAAGATTTCCTATCCGGTATTCCTGGATGTGGAAGGAAGCGGCGGAAGAGGTGATAAGATCGATTCCGCTACCAGAACGGCAGTATGTAAGGCATTCTGCAATACCATTCAGAATGCAGGATACACCGCAGGTGTGTATGCCAACAAGACCTGGCTCAGCCAGAAGATGGATGCAAGTGCACTGAGTGGCTACAAGATCTGGCTGGCCCAGTATGCAGCAGCACCCACCTACACCGGACGCTATGATCTGTGGCAATACAAATCCACAGGAAAAGTCAGCGGCATCAGCGGCAATGTGGATCTGAACCTCAGCTACCTGGGATATTAAGATTTGCAATAAAGCCCAGACCGACTGCTTGCAGGCGAGGCTGGGACTTTATTAGCAAATCAAACACACATGAGCATGTAGGACGATAGTCCGGAATGCGAATGTGTGTCACGGGTCCGAGAGCACGAAGTGCGAAGGAGCCGTGTTAATACCCGGCGCTAAGAATGCCGATAGTCCGGAATGCGAATGGGTGTCACGGATCCGAGAGCACGAAGTGCGGAGGAGCCGTGTTGATATCCTGCTCGTTTTATGGTAAAATACCCCTATCTATAACAAAAAATGTGCGCTGTGCGCAGAACGGAGAAAAAATGAGAACTTATCTGGTAACAGGAGGGGCCGGTTTTATCGGTTCCAACTATATTCATTACATGTTTAAAAAATACGATAATGAAATCCGTATCATCAACGTGGATGCACTGACCTATGCAGGCAAT
>ERZ1504703.387-NODE-387-length-15075-cov-4.132157_pt1 | contig 15075 bp, 9 predicted proteins | sample MGYA00572393_ERZ1504703 | MGnify/ENA primary metagenome ERZ1504703 (study PRJEB39906, sample SAMEA3182102) | gut metagenome | biome: human; feature: gut; material: Stool; isolation source: human stools | place: Canada | collected 2013-02-18 ...
GGACCGTCGTGGACGGCTGCATCCAGGCTTCCGGAGAAGGAGCCGACGAGTCGGGCTACATCGTCACGGACAAGAAGTACGAGAATTTTGAACTCTCGTGGGACTGGAAACTCACGCACGGAGGAAACAGCGGAATGCTCTACCACGTGGTCGAGAATCCTAAATTCAAGGTTCCGTATGTCACCGGACCGGAGTACCAACTGATTGACAATGAGGGTTGGGAAGAAGTCAATGCCCCTACCAGACTGGAAGAGTGGCAGAAACTCGGCGTGGACTACGCGATGCATCTTCCTGACTACAGCAAGATGAAGGTCAACCCTCAGGGAGAATGGAACAACTCGAAGATCGTCTTCGACAACGGCCACGTGGAGCATTGGCTCAACGGCGAGAAGATCCTTGAGTTCGAGGCTTGGACGGACGACTGGTTCGAGAGGAAGGCAAGCGGCAAATGGGGCGACGCCACTGAATATGGTCTCGCTCACGAAGGCGTGATCTGTCTTCAGGACCACGGCGACCCGGCCTCTTTCAGAAACATCAAGATCAAGGAACTGCCACGCAAGGCCGGCAAGGAGGTCGAGCTTTTCAACGGCAAGGATCTGCACGGATGGGAGTTGTTCGGAAGCATGCGCACCGGTGTGGACGAGGAAGGCAACCTCGTGACAGAGAACGGAGAAGACCTCCGCTACGGCTATCTCGGAACCCGTGAATATTACAAGGACTTCGACCTCACCGTGGAGTTCCGGCAGTGCTCCAACGGCAACTCCGGCCTCTTCTTCCACTCTTTCGTGGAGGGCGGCTACCAGAACAACATCGTGAACGGCTGGCAGTGCGAGGTCGCTCCGAAGGGCTATGACACGGCTGGCATCTACGAGTCATACGGCCGTGGCTGGCTGGTCCAGATTCCTGACGAGAAGGAGGAGATCCTCAAGGAAGGAGAATGGAACACGCTTCGCCTGAGAGTGGAGGGCGACAATGTGAAGACATGGCTGAACGGCGAGCCTATGGTTGACATCAATGACGAGCTGATCGGATTAAAGTCAGGCCGCATCATGCTCCAGATCCACGACGGCAACAACATCAAAGTCCTCTGGCGCAACTTCCGCCTCACGACTTTATAGTAATCCTTAACGCAAACTAAGTAAGCGTTAAAAAACAAGTAGGTAATCTTTTAAGGATTACTAAAGGATACAAAAAAGAAGTTGGCTGATTTTGCACGTTACCAAAATCAGCCAACTTCTTTTTCGCATCCCACCCGTCAATCGAACCTGAGCATGGAATCATCCAGCCACTTTGTGCCGACCAACGCCTGATAGTCGCCGGTGTCCTTGCCGGACCGGAAATTACGGAAATAGCGGTTCTCCGAAAGGAGTTTTCCGTCAGCGGAAGTCAGGGAGAGAGTCACGATGCAAAGACCATCCGGCACATCAGCGATGTCAAGCACCGGAGTCGTCGTGTCCTCCGCAGGACTTACCTTGGCTGTTTTTGAATATACTTCCTCACCGTTCGGATTGACTAAGGTAACGCTGGCTGTAAGGTTATTAAGATCACCGCAGCTGGCGTTGACAACCTCAATCCGGCAAGTGGCCGGGTTCAACTGGATGTGCAACGGCTCACAGGCCTTCCTCACGGCGGCGCACGCACCGGTCGGACGGAACCAATAGTCGTAAGTCTGCCATGCGAGGCTCGGCCACGCACTGTGGGACATCCAGATCAGCAATCCCTTGCGGTTCACATTGTTAGCCTCATACATGGCACGGTAGCCATCATAGTTGATCCACTGGGCATACTTCGCGAACCTCTCGGCGGACTCCAATGCCTGGTCACCGAAACGCCTGCGGGTCATCCCGATGAACGCCGTGTCTCCCTGCGCTCCCGTCCTGGTGAAATCATGCTGCCCCCAGACATCATCGATAGGCCACAAATGCCCGGATGTCAGCATCTGCGACAGGCTCTTATAGTCCATGATGGCCGGCATTCCCCTCTCGCTGTGGAACTTGGACGTAGGGTTCTCGAAATAGAAGGAAGGCTCGACCGCACGGTAAGGGCCGTGACCGCTGACACCGTCGTCCGCTGAACTTGGGATGTACACGATGTCGGAATGGAGATCCTTCACGGTCATGACAAGGCCATCGTTCAAGGCGGCAGGAGGATAGCCCTCGTTGCGTCCGCAGTAAAGTCCGATGCTTGGATGCTTGCGGATCAGGCTGACATAATCCCTGGCATTGTCAAGGAACATCTCATTGTCGTCCGGATCCGGACCGTCGGCCGGATTCGCAAGCCAGAAGTCCTGCCAGACCACGATTCCGTACTTGTCACAAGCCTCGTAGAACTCCTCGTCGCCCGTCTGGCCGACCCAGTTACGGATCATATTCAGATTCATGTCTCTGTGCATGCGGACAGCGGTGTCATATTCATCGGCTCCGTAGCGGAGATTATATTCACTGAACCCCCAGTTCCCGCCTTTCGGGAAGAAGCGGCGGCCATTGATGAACATTTTAAGGTCGCTCATCACGTCGCCGTAAGTGAATTCGCGGATTCCGGCAAGCCACTCGATGGAGGTCATCGCCTCGTCCGCCCCGTCAGGAATGAACGAGAAGGTGGCCTTGTGCAGGTTCGGCTCGCCGTAGCCGTTCGGCCACCAAAGAGCGATCTCGCGATCCTTCAGTTGTGAATATTCCTCCGGCGTGAATGCCAGAGTCTCGACCGTCCCCGCCTTGGCGACGATATGCCGCTTAAACTCAATTCCTTCTATAGTTCCACGGAGGGTTCCGGCAACGTCTTCCGAAGAGACTCCGGCCACATTGACGGACACCGTCATCGATGCCAGACCGTCCTTCAAGCGGCTCTGCACCAGAGGGTCGCTGAGGTACACCGGAGCGGACCGCTCGATCCTGACATCGTTCCAGATCCCCATGTCACGGCCTCTGACCGTAGGCATCCAATCCCAGCCGACGGTCGCATGGAATGTTGGGTTGTCGGCTCCCAACTGACCTCCGTTGAAGTCAGGACTCTCGGCGTTTTTCTCCTTTACCGCCGCGTAATGGGCTGGCTTGATGACGCGAACCGCTACCACGTTACCGTTCTCCCGGAGCAGATCCGTGATGTCAAAGCGTGCGCGCCTGAAAGCGCCGGCGATGTTTCCAAGCCGGTTGCCGTTGAGATAAACCTCTGCCTTCCAGTTGATTCCGTCGAAGGTAAGGAAGATGCGGTCTCCCGGGCGCTTTGGCAGGGTAAGCGACTGGGTCGCAGGTGTCCACCTGTACCAGAAATCCGAGTTGAAGTAGGATTCGGAAATATGCAGGTTGTTGTCGGCGATCGCCGGATCCGGAACCGCACCGGCGGCGATGTAGCAGTAGAGAACCGTTCCCGGCACGACGGCAGGCAGCCAATCAGCGTCGTCATATTCATTGGAGGAGATCTCCTCACCGCCGGAAGTCACCGCCGAGGCTCTCTGAAGCTTCCACTCCGCATCGTCGGACCTGCCGTCTTTCACCTTCGGTCCGAACACCTCAAACTCGCTCAAAGCCAGACACTCACCATCATCAGCCGCTCCCGTCAGGCGGAGGCGGACATAGCGCGCGTTCCCTTTCGCCTTGAATGAATATGTCAGCGAATCCGTCGCCGGAAGATCCGCGACTCGTCTCCAGACCTTCGCGTCGTCCGAAACCTCGACCCAGCCGCCCTCGGCTCTATGGATCCAATGCAGCCGGATCTCGTCGAACTTTCTTTTTGAGCCAAGATCGACGCTGATCCACTGCGGGCCACCGTCCGCGCTCATCCATGCGCTGGTAAAGACCTCAGAAGGAAGCATGTTGAATCCCCTGGCCTCCTTTGAGTCGTAAGGCCCCGTGTCGGAACTTCTGCCGAAGGACTTCTCCAAGGAGAAATCCACGGACTTGATGACCCAGAAAAGAGCGCCTTCCATCTCGAACTGAACATGGATGCGACTGAAATCCACAGCATTGGCAAGAGGTATCTCTAGATCCAACTCCCTAGCCGGCCTTGTCAGAGTCTCAGCCAGCTTATTAGGGTCGGTGATCACCTCGGGATGGCGCGGCGATCCCGGCAGCCCGGATCCTCCGATGAATCCGACCTCACGGAAATCCGAACCGGAGCCTGAAGCGCGGCAAGAAATTGACCATTCAGAGCTAGGTTCCTGATAGACGACATATCCCCGGATCCTGACACAGGACGCGGTAAAACTCTGGCGTCCCCACTCATATTCAAGAAAGGTGCTGTACCCTTCCAATGTGTTTCTTGAATATGGCCCCGCATCCACCGTCCATTCCTTCTCGCGCCGAGGAAGTTCGCCTTCGGGCGTGGAGACCTTCAGCCAGGCCGGCTCCCCACTCTCGACGACCCCGTCGGTGACCAGTTGCGCCGTAAGGTTGTAGTCATAGGTTGACGATGCGTAAGCCGCCTTGTTCAATGCGATGTTCTCGTCAGGCCCATTGCCCGAGCACCCGGCCAGCACCAGTGCGAGAGCCACCGTCGCGGCGAAAGATGATTTCTTCATTAACATATCAATCAATTGTTTCTGCAAGATAAGTAATCCTTAAATATAATCGAACGAATATAGTAATAAATATTCGTAAAGCAATAAGGAGGTTGCGGCGGGAGGCTGCGGGCGGGATTCGGGGTTTTTCACGCTCGGAGCGGCACAGATGGGAGGCAGAGGGCGGGATACCAGATCGGAGGATGGGTAACAAGCATCATCCTACAATGCGTAGGGCACATCATACAAGGAAGAAGAGCATCTAAAAAGAGTAAAGTAAAACTAATGACTATTAGTTCATTACAGCGATTTGGCGGAGGATACAGGATTCGAACCTGTGGGGCCTTTCAGCCGACTTGTTTTCGAGACAAGCACCATAAACCACTCGGACAATCCTCCGTGTTTTGCGATGCAAAAATAACAATTTTCGGGGAAATTATCAATCCGCATCGCTCTTTATTTGGTCAGCGACATACAAACTGCCCCTCGTGAGGCAAAGCCATAATAACTATGATCACCGGTCTGACTGATCCTTGCGGTTTCCAATCTCCACAGAAGTGAGCGACAGGGCGATCAGCGACTGTGCCGGGATGTAGGTCAGCATCACCAGGAAGCCATGCAACGGAAGGCGTATGCCGGTGAACATGCCGGCGGCAAGGATCGCATCAGAGATGACAAACAGGACATAGCCTACGAGGGTCATGATGTAGAGGCGGTTTTTGGTCTCGACGGCTGCCAAAATCACCGCGTTGATGACATATGCGAACACACCTGCGTACACCACGACGCAGCCTCCCAAGAATCCCTTGACATCGAATGCGTGGGCGGGGATGGTCGTGACAGCGATCAGGATGGCCAGAATCATGAACCTCATCAGCACCTCCTTTGTGCCTGTAACTTTTCGCGGCTCAGGAATCGTCAGGAAATAGAATATGTGACCGACGAGAAAGGCCAGAAGCCCAGCGAGGAAGAAGGTCTGCCCGTTGAACATCAGCAGGATGTCCCCCAACGCCCCGAACGCCATAGCCAGCATCAACGTGGTCACCCGCCTTCCGCGAACGCCTTCCCTTGTCAATAGCAGCCAGCAGAAGAGCGCCAGCGACGGCACAATCAGCGGCTTGGAGCATAACACAAGAATATTCACACCCAAAAGCTTGCCGAGCAGATTCGCCACGGACGAAAGTATGAATATCGCCGCCGCCAACTTTTGCGACACATTCAAAGACTTCATAACCAACTAATTATTAAGTAATCCTTAAAAACTATCCTCGAAAATTCTTCACAAATCTTTACCAACTTATTTTTTAATACTTACTAAAGTCAAACAATCATATTCACAAACCATTGCCATGGTCATGTACCGCCGTCATTCCTCCAAGGACAACTTCCTTACTGACAAAGGAATAGGATGGATCGACTCCGGTTCGACATTCCGTCTTAACGTGGAGGCCAGCCTCTCAAGGGTCTTTCTCCTGTCCACCGGCGACAGCTCGCACTCCCACACCACAATCACATTCCATCCCAGCGCCTCAAGAGCGGCGGTCTCGGCAGCGTCCCGCTCCTTGTTCCTGCGGATCTTCTCCGCCCAGAACTCAACGTTGCTGTGCGGAAGCCTGAACTTCCCGCACCCCGGATGCCCGTGCCAGAAGCACCCGTTCACGAATATCACGGTGTGATACCTTCTAAGCACAAGATCCGGACACCCCGGAAGCCTCCTTGAATGCAGCGAGTACCTGAACCCCATCGAATGCAGCCCCCTGCGCACAACCATCTCCGGCCGTGTGTCCTTCCCCCTGATCCGCGACATGCAATAATGCCGCTGCTCCTTAGTCATCGTGTCCGGCATGGCTGACCTTCGCTAAACTTTATCATTAAAGTAACGCCTGACTATGATGGGCAATACTCTGACTTTTTTCACTATGACAATAATATTCAAAAATATCAACAATTGCAAATGTTGCAATTCTTGATAATCTTTGATACATTCGCGATACATAATAATACTCAATATGAAGCCAGTATCGAATGACATCAAATGGTTTTGCGACCAATTACAACAAGCAGAGCAGATTCTTTCAAATGCGATAGAAAGGACAAAGGAGTTCTCCGAAGGGGACAAAAGAATTGTGGGAAGAATCATTTCTGATATCGAGATGATCGATCTCACTTTGGTACAATTGCTTTCCCCAAAATCACCCAAATAAAAACACTTGGAGTTTAAACATCCAAGAAACAGTTTTCGTTGTGGTACTTGAGATATCGTAGATGCCGCTCATCAAGTTTTACCAAGTGTAAATCGTTGGTGAGACCAATGGTTTCTCTGTCAACCTTATCTAACAACCGAGAGTACATTATTCTCCCATTTTGATCAAAGGATATATAGCCAGTATCAAATAACTTATCGTAGTTGGGAAGTAAAAGCAGACCATTATAAGCATCCAAACGTTCTTTATTATCAGCATCTTTCCAAGGCTTGATATGGGAGGCGACAAGCATCCATGTCAAATGGCATTGGCTTATAGCACATCCATGCCAATAATCAATAAGTTCCTTTCTGAAAACACCCTGCCCCACACGAGCCTTTATAATAGATTCTTTTTCTGTTGCTTTTATAGTATTGTCATTCTCGACAGCCTTGATTTCTGTCATGATAGAGTCCGATGTTCGCTTAAAATAATCAGAATTGATAAATGCATGGAACTTAATTAACCCCGCCCTAAAGTCTGTAATACTTTTCTTGCTGGTATAGACACTCCGTTCGTGACGTTTCTTTTCTTCCTGACGTAATATTTCGTCAATCCTATCTTTTGTCAGAGTATCGTCCAAAGAGTAATCATGCGCCAAAAATTTCATCCTTGTCACATAATCTCCACTAGTTTTATTTTTAATTCCTCCATACCTTACCATATAATGGTAGAAGTCTGCCTGCAAATCAGCATATTTTTCTAAAAACGACATGGCTCTTAGTCTATAATTAATGAGACTTAGTACATTAGTATAAAAACGCATAGATTAACCCATGCTTTCTCATATACTCATTCGGTTGCAAAGTTATCGTTTTTGCTTTATATTCCGCACAATGAAGAACTCATTCTTCAGCACTAAGTAATATTAAAAAACAGATGTCTCAGATTATCAGATGATTTTTAAGGATATTTTCCGAATAAGAAGTGTGTCAGCGGCACATGACTGATAAGAAATAAATATTAACCGAAAAACAAACAAAGATTACTAGTTGTTTAGGAGAACAAAAAAAAGCCCGTCCCGAAAGAGACGGGGCGGGCGTGTCTGGCTGCTGTCTGTCAGACGGCAGGTGTGGTGCATTACTTTTTGGTTATGCGGGCTGTCCAACCGCCGCCGGGGGCCATGTGGATCGTTAACTTACGGTCGGCGGAAAGCTGGGCGGACTCGCGTTTGTAGTCGCGGGCGGCGCGGTCGGCGTTGATGCCGTCGCGGAAGATTTCCATGACCCAGTCACCTTCGCCAAGGAAGGAGAGATCAAGGGTTAGGTCGCGGGCGGTCCAGTCGTTTAGAGAGCCGACGTACCAGATGTCGCCGCTGCGGCGGGCCAGGGTTATGTAGCTGCCCAGAACACCGTTGACGGACACGCTCTCATCCCATGTCGTAGGGCAGTCGGCGATGAACTTGGTGCACTCCGGCTCGGCCATGTAGTTGGACGGAGAGTCGCACAGCATGTTCAGAGGAGAGTCGAAAACTACATATTCAGCAAGCTGATGGCAGCGTGTGCCCTGGCTCATCGCCTCAGAGTTGACCGGATGGTAGTTCCTCCTTGTGGCGTTGCGCATGGCGCCTTGCGTGTAGTCCATCGGGCCGGCGGCCATTCTGATGAAAGGAACCGTGACATCGTAGGTCACCTGATCCACGTCGGACTTGCTCCATTTCATCTGCTCAAGACCGAAGACTCCCTCATAGTTGATGACATTTGGATAGGTGCGGTTGAGTCCGACCGGCTTGAATGCCCCGTGGAAATCAACCAAGAGACCGTACTTGGCGGCGGTGGCGGCGGCGCGCCTGAAGAAATCCACCATCATCTGGTCGTCCCTGTCCATGAAGTCCACCTTGAAGCCTTTGATTCCCATTTCAGAATAATGGCGGCAGACATTCTCCATGTCACGGTCGAAGGCATAGTAGCCGGCCCACAGGATGAGGCCGACGTTGTGAGCCTTGGCATATTCACAAAGCATCGGGAGGTCGATCTCAGGGACGATCTGCATCAGGTCGGCCTTCTTGTTGACAGCCCAGCCCTCATCGAGGATGACATATTCAATGCCATGCTTCTGGGCGAAGTCGATGTAGTACTTGTAGGTGTCGTTGTTGATGCCGGCGCGGAAGTCCACCCCGTAGATGTTCCATGCGTTCCACCAGTCCCACGCCACCTTGCCAGGCCTCACCCAGCTGTAGTCCACCGAAGGATCGGCAGGCGTTCCGAGCTTCCAGACCATGTCGTTGACGGCCAGGTCCGCATCGTTTGTCGTCACCATGATTATCCTCCACGGGAAAGACTCGCCGGCCGAGCAGGACGCGATGTAGTCCTCGCGCTCCCTGACAATGCCCTGAAGCATGTTGTGGCCGCCATATTCAACAGTCTTCGGGTACGGCGCGAAACGTCCGGAGAGGGTTGTGGCATCGCCCTCGTTGTAGAGGTACATTCCCGGATAGTCCAGAAGGTCGGACTCGGTGATCAAAACCTTCATCCCGTCATCGGCGGAAACCGCTATCGGCAGGAAGGCGAGGCGCTCCTTGTTCCAACCGGAAAGAGGAGTGACCGTGTAGGTGTTCTCGAAAGAGTTCCAGTACTGACTCTCAAGGGTTTCCAAGTGCTGAGCCACGTAAGGGACATAGGCGCTCCAGTCCTTCGCGAAATTGAAGCGAGCCTTCTCCGACAGCACCTTGCCGTCTTTCTTCAGCGAGCTGACGAAGCGGTAGGCGACACCCTCGTCGTAGGCGCGGAAAACAAGAGAGAATTCCTTGAATATGAGAGATAGCTCATTGTAGTTGTCACGAACCTCCGACCTCTTGTAGGCAACTGTCGGAATCACCTGATCCACAGCGGTTTTACGCACCTTGCGCACCTTGTCGTTCTCTCCGAAGACTATGCCGTCCGAAAGCGTCATCGAGATCTCCGACGCATCAATCAGGCCGACAGCGTCCCTTGAGACCGAATAGGAGATTGTCTTACCAACCACTACCGTGGCCGAGAGATGACCGTCAGGTGAGACAACCTTGTAGGATCCGTCCTTCGCGGACGAGGTGAAGGCAACCGTGAATAATGCGGCGGCTGCCAGTACAGTTCTGTATGTCATAATCGAAAAAAATTGTTTTGTCATTTCGCTTGATAAAGATACTAACATCTTCGGATAATTCAGCATGCTGAATCAAATATATTTGCAATAATCCTGTTGAGCAAGGCCTCCGGATCCTGATTGTCAATGGGGTCAGATCTTGACCTCCACCTTGTGATGCCCTGATTCCAGGATGGCTGTCCTGGAATTCTTCAGGACGACCTCGGCCTTGGTGCCGGCTGGAACATCTATCTCAAGGACGGCTGACCTGGATTTGGTGGTCTTCCGGGAGAGGGAGACGCTGATCCTGCCGTACTTAGTCTCGAACGAGGTCGAGACGCGCCTTAGCCAGCCCATCTGCGGACGGACGGAGAAGGTCTCGAAGGCGGGAGTCAAAGGAGCCACGCCGCAGACTTTCTGGCCGAGCAGTATGATGTTGGCGCCGGACCAGGCATGGTTGCTGGAATTCGTCCAGTTCCAATGCTCATAGAGAGTCGAGCTTCGCTCATCCATGATCGTGGCCATTCTCCTTTTCATCCTGTCAAGAGCCGCGGAAGGCTCTCCAAGCACGAACAGGGCCTCCACCATGTACTTCTCCATGTAGGTCGAGGCCATGTCCGTGGTCTTCAGTACACGAGCGATCGCAGGGTACTTGTCCTCCGAGGCTATCCCGGCAAGCAACGCCATAGCCTGAGGCCTGTCATCGGTACGGTCCCTGTAGGACGGACTGCGGTAGCCCTCGCCGGTCCAGTACAGCCTGTTGTACGAATCCTTGAGCCGCTCCATGACCGAACTGATCATGGCCACGTCCCCGGTCTTGCCAAGCAATCTGGCGAACTCCAGCTCGCCTTTCAGCGCAAGGTAATACAGACACGGCATCAAGGCGAGCTGATCGACCGGAGAGTCGGCGTCCGGCCAGTCCCAGTCCCCTGTCCTGTAGACCGGAATCCCGTTCTCATCAAGCCTCCAGACCTCATGCAGGTACTTTTTCATCCTGTCATAGACGACCGGGACGAAGGAATCGTCGCCTGAGTAGAAGTACTGCGCATGGAATCCGTACCAGCCCAAGGCGGCGAGCATCTGGGACGGCAGCTCGGCGGAGTAGTTGAACGCCGGCACAGGAGAGGACAGCACACCGTCCACCCTCTGCCAGTTCACCAGCTCGTGTATTCCCTTTACCGCCAGCGCCCACGACGACGGTGACAAGGAGTAGAAGGCCATTCCCAGCTCATTCACCTCGTCGCCCCACCACTGCGCCCTCTCACGGTCAGGGCAGTCCATGTAGGTGTCGCGCATGCAGACATAGAGGGTACGAACCGCCTTCTTCCAATATTCATTCAGGAAAGGGTCGTCACATTCGAACGTGCCGGAGATCTCGGTGTCGTAGCCGGTCTCCCTGTACTTCACGTCAAGGACTTCCACGTCGGGCGGAAGGATGTAGAACATCTTGTCGCCGTTCAGCCAGCCGAGGCTCTCATATTCCTGCACACCATCTTTGGTGACATATTCAGCCCAAAGGCATTGCGTCCTGGCCAAGGCGACCTTGTAGTGGTCGGTCTGCAACCTGATCGTCCTGCCCGCCGGCGCCTTCACCTTCAGGTACGGCGTGATCTGGGCGTTGTACGGAAGTGCGCAGACCAGGGTGTCGCCCGACCTGCGGACCTCAGGATAGTCAAGCAGACCACTTGTCTTCCAAAGAGGTATGGGTCTTTTGACAAGCTTGCCGAAAGGAGCCTGGCCGACTATCACCGGAAGCTCCATCGCACTTCCGAGGCGTTTGGCGGCAGGGTCGCGCCAGTCAGGGATCTCCTTTCTGGCGTCATAGCGCAGGTTGCTCTCAGGAAGACGGTAGTTGGCCTCCGGCTCCCCAGCGCTCGAATAGGCGCCGAAGACCGTCGCCTCCCAAGTCTTGTCAGAGAGGATCTCCAGCCCGGGAGCCTCCGCCTCGAAAAGCAGTCCCGCGAGTCCGCTGCCGGCATGGCTGAAACCGTTGCGACCGAAATACCAGACAAGGACGGAGATGCAATTCTCTCCCTTCCTCAGGAAAGGAGCGATGTCCACCTCGTCATAATAGGAGTCTCCGGGAGCCGGGCCACGCTTGAGGCCACCCTCGAACACGACCAGCGAGTCATTGATCCAGAGCCAGTACTTGGAGTCGGCGGCGATCCTGGCCGTCATCACTTCCGGGACTTCCGCCACGGTGACCTTCTTTTTGAACGCGAGCCAGGAATTGGTCTCGCTCCGGTACTCCTGTTTTCCTATCCAGCGGGCCTTCCACGCGGTCTCCCGGGCGGAAAGCGCGGTGGCCGCAAGCAAAATACCGGCGGCCACACAAACTATAAAACGACGAGCGCTCATCAGTCAACCTTGATTTTCAATGAATATGTTCCCGTGGCCAGCGTCCTTGGTCTGCCGTTGGAGGCCGTCACCGTGGCTGTTGTCCCTTCGGGAACCTCAACCGTGAGGGAAGCCACGCCGGACTTGGCCGAACGACGGCTGAGCTGGACACGGATCATACCGTAGTGCGTCTCCACGGAGGCCGAGGCGGTCTTTAAAGTACCCATCCGAGGCTTAACCTCGAAGGCTTTGAAGCCAGGAGCCGTCGGCTCGATTCCGCATAGTTTCTGGCTCAGGATGGTCAGAGGGCCTCCGCTCCACGCATGGTTGACCGTGCCGCCACCGAAGCCTTCGCTGCCGATGCCCCAACCCTCGAACAAGGTTGTGTAGTCGTAGGCGAGCATCTTGGCGTAGCGGGATTTCATCCTCTCAATGGCGAAATCAGCGTGCCCCATCTGGAAAAGAGCCTCCAGGACGTACTTCTCCATGTAAGGGCTGGCGTGATGTTCCTTTTTAAGAGTCTCGAACAGAGCCGGATACTTATCCGGTGAGGCAAGGCCGGAAACAATGGCCATAGCCTGCGCCCGGTCATCAGTCTGCTTCTTGTAGTCCGGATCACGGTAGGCCGAACCAGTCCAATACTGAGCGTCAAAACTGTCGGAGATTCTTTTCATCAAAGCCTCAAGCATCTCAACATCCTTCTGCTTGCCGAGAATGCGGGCGAAATCCTTTTGAGACTTGAGGGCAAGATAGTACCAGCAGTTCGTCAGGACCTCGGTGTCGATGTCGTCGCCCCAGTCGCCCCAGTTCCAGTCGCCCGGACGGACGTTCAGAAGACCGTTGTCCTTGAATTCCCAAAGACCGCTTCCAAGCAGATAGCGCTCCACCTTAGGATAGACCTCGGCCACGAAGGTGCTGTCGCCGCTGAACCAGTACTGGGTGTGGAAACCGTACCAGCCCACGGATGCGAGCATCTGGAGCGGGAGTTCTATCACACGGTTGCCGGCCGGCACCGGAGAATAGATCACCCCGTTAGCCTCCTGCCAGTTCACCAGCTCAAGGATACCCTTTCTGGCAAGCAGCTGGCCTGACGGTGACAAAGCGTAGAACGCCTCTCCAAGTTCGTTCACCTCATCGCCCCACCACTGCGCGCGCTCGCGGTCCGGGCAGTCCATGTAGGTGTCGCGCATGGTGATGTAAAGCGTTCTGGCCGAGCGTTTCCAAAGCTCGTTGAGGAACGGGTCCCCGCACTCGAACGTCCCCGAGAACTCCGTGTCGTAGCCGGTCTCGCGGTACTTGAGGTCCACGACCTTCACTCCTGAAGGCACGATGTACCACACCTCGTGGCCGTTCATCCAGCCCAGGCTTTCATATTCCTGCACCCCGTCCCGGGTGATGTACTCGGCGCGCACGTTGTTCGCGCTGCCGCCGAAGTAGTTGTCGGTCATGATCCTGACCATCTCGCCGCCTTTGGCCTCGACTTTCAGGTAAGGAGTGACCTGCGCATTGTAGGGCAGCTTGCAATAGAGCGTGTCATTGGATTGACGCACAGAGACATATTCCTTTAGTCCATAGTCTTTCCACATCGGGATCGGACGCTCGGCCATCCGCCCCATCGCAGGCCAGGCCATCTCGTCCACATTGTCGGCTCCGTGCATCTTGCCGCGGACATCGAACCCAGGCATATTCCAGCCCGGCATATCCTTTCTCGCGTCGAACCTTATGTTGCTCTCCGGGAGCCGGTAGTTCGGATGAGGAGCGTCTGTGCTGCCATAGGCAGGATTGAGGGCGCAGACCCAGGACTGGTCCGAGAGAATCTCCAGTCCGGGCGAGACCGCCTCGAAGATCAGGGCAGCCTGGCCGCTGCTGTTGTGGCTGAAGCCCTGCTTGCCGAAGTGCCAGAGAAGGATCGCTATCGTGTTGTCGCCTTCCTTGAGGAAAGGGGCGATGTCCACCTTGTCGTAGTAGGTGCCGTTGGGGAACGGTCCGCGCTTGAGGCCTCCCTCAAACACAGCCAGCTCACCGTTGATCCACATCCAGTACTTCGAGTCCGCCGAGATGCGGGCGACCAGTCTGTCGGGACATTCAGAGACCTTGAACTCCTTGCGGTAGGAGATCCAGGTGTTGGTCGCGCTCTGGCTCAGGGATGGGGTGATCCAGTGAGCCTTCCAATCAGAACGGGACTCCGAGCCGGCCAGTGGCGAGCCTCCGAGAGTCAGTGCGGCCGCGACGGCGGCCATCTTGATAAGATTTGAAAGTTTCATTGTAATATACATTGATCATTGTTCTCGTGTCCGCAAAGGGACGAGCGCCCCTTTGGAAGGAGACAAAGATACGAATTTTCATCGATGAAAAGCGGGCGTTCGTCGATTTGAGTTGAAATTCTTTCCCGCCGACGTTAGTTTCGCATCCGGAACAAGATTCTTACGAACATGAAAGTACAAGCAATCATCCTAATCACCGCACTGACGGTCACAGGCATGGCCGCCGGCGCGCAGAACAAGAAATGGACACTGCAGGAATGCATCGACTACGCCGTGGAGAACAACATCTCCCTGAGGCAGAGCCGGAACGCCCATCTGTCCGGGCTTGAGGACACATACCAGGCCAAGGCTGCGATGTTTCCGTCGCTGAACGCGTCCGCAAGCCAGGGAGTCACCAACAGACCCTTCTCCGAAAGCGGTAACAGCACCGTGGTCGGTTCGGATGTCTACAGCACATCCAAAGCCACAAGCTGGTCAGGAAACTACGGCATTAACGCCGGCATGACGCTCTACAGCGGAGGCAGTCTGCGTACCGCCCTTAGGCAGAGCCAGTTGCGGAACTCTCTGGATTCGCTGTCGGTGGAGGAAAGCACCAACGATGTGGTGATCTCGATTGTGAAGGCCTACATGCATTGCATCCCGTGAGCAAGACTGCCCTTCCTGCGCACGAGGGAAC
>ERZ1504703.389-NODE-389-length-14972-cov-3.369310_pt1 | contig 14972 bp, 8 predicted proteins | sample MGYA00572393_ERZ1504703 | MGnify/ENA primary metagenome ERZ1504703 (study PRJEB39906, sample SAMEA3182102) | gut metagenome | biome: human; feature: gut; material: Stool; isolation source: human stools | place: Canada | collected 2013-02-18 ...
CTCCCGCTGCTTACAAATTATTGTCTGAATTCCTCGGAGGTTCCTTACCAGCTGGTTCGTATTGAAAATATGAAAGACTATTTGTCAGCGGGAATTTTTCAGATGGCAATGCCGGTAAACTGGCAGTATGAGCATGGTACGGCAGGTTTGGACGGAAATCTGTTCTGGCTGCTGCCGGTGCTTCTGCGAATGACAGGAGCTGCACTGGAAAGTGTTTACCGGATGTTTCTGATATGTATTTATGCCGTGACAGTGTGCTTTTCCTACAAGACACTGGAAGAAGGATTTCAAAATAAAAAAACAGCGGTGATCGGTACGGCACTGTATTGCTGGGCACCGTGGTATCTGGATGCCTTGTATGGAAGAGCCGCCATTGGGGAAGCGTTAGGCTACGCTTTCCTGCCGGTGTTATTACTGTTTCTGGTGAGGGCAGTCGGGCGGAAAAAAGGAAAACTGCCGCAATGGCTTCTTCTGGCCATAGCGATTTCCTTGCTGTTACAGTCTTCTTTTGCGGTTCTGGAAGTGGGAATGCTTCTGTTAGTGTTCTGCTGCGTATATTATCGCAGACAATTGCTGGAAAAAGACGGCTGGCTGACATTGGGAAAGGCAGTAGCGGCAACACTGTTGTGCAATTTGTGGTATCTGCTGCCGATGCTAAGATATCTTGTGGCATATCGTGATGTGGCAAGATATGTGGGAAGCCGTCCATTTCAGGAAAAGGGAGCTTTTCTTCTGCATTATCTGACCTTCTTTTTCCAGGGAGGTGCCACCTATGATTATAAGAGCAATGGGTTTCAGGGAACGGCTGCCATTGGTGTCGGTCCGGCACTTACGGGACTCTTCTTTTTCCTGCTGTGGCTGAAATTCAGTGGGGCGCTGCAGAAGAAAAACAGTAAAGAAGACAGCACTGCGGGATTGTTCTGGTGCGGAATGCTGGGAATACTTCTCAGTCTTGGCAGCTTTCCCTGGGATCTGCTCCGGCAGAATGCCGTGTTCCAGGTGCTGACCTTCAGTATGCAGTCTCCTGCGATCTTTATGATCCCGGCAATCTGCGGACTGACATTTATAGGATGCGGTCTCCTGAACGCTTACCGGGAGGGAAAATCCGCAACAGAAGCCACCATCCTGGAGACAGCGGTACTTGCGGCAGCTTTTGTGTCGACACAATTTCTGACCAATAAATTGCTGTTAGGCAGAGCACCTTTGTGGATCCGCCAGAAGGAAGATCTGCCGGATGTGGTTCTGATCGAAGCACCGCAGTTTCAGATGAGTGCCGCAGCCGGTGCAGCACAACTGGTAGCAGTGGCGCTCAGCGCTCTTGGCATAGTTGGGATCGTTATATACTGTATACTCACACAGAAGAAAAATCCGGACCGGAAAGTACAAAAGGAGGCAGCGTAGGAAATGGATATGTGGAAGAAATCTGAAATCCTGAAAAACAAAAAATTCCGTATTCTGTTGCTTCTGGAAGTTCTGTTACTGCTGGTGCCTGTGATCGGAATTTTGTGCGGCAATAAAACAATCAGCACTCTGGCAGATGCACAGGTGACAACGGAAGAGGGTGTCATCCGGGAAGCAAAAGGTTATTCCGTGGACGGCAGCAGCAATATCAGCGGTCCCTGGCTGGAAATGAGCGGTTTTTCCATGGCACCCGGTACTTATTGCTATTATGTGACGTATGACACGGATGACAACGGCGTAAATAAGATTAACATTACAAGTGATGGAGAAATCTACAGAGAATTGCTGGAAAACGAGCTTTCCCTGTATTCCGGGAGAACAGAAAGCTCCTGTGAGATCTATGTGACAAGCCGTCTGAAAGCGGATGAAGTAAACATCCACGCAGACTACTACGGAACCGGAAAGCTTACTATTAAGGATATCCGGCTGGTGAAAACCACTGCGTCCTACAGAATGCTGCTTGTGATGTTCCTCCTGGGATTTTTGCTGCTGGATTCGCTGATCATGTTGTATGTGTATATGGGAAAATATCCTCTTGCGCTGGAGAAGAAACTGGTATACTTCGGAATTCCCGCATTGGCGGTCCTGGCTTCCCTACCGGTATTTGTGGATTATATTATGGTGGGAGCCGATTTGGGATTTCACCTGCTTCGTATTGAATTCCTGGCGCAGAGCCTGGCACAGGGAATCTTTCCTGCGAGAGTAGAGCCCATGTGGCTGTATGGGCATGGCTATGCCAACTCACTGTTTTACTGCGATACATTTCTGGTAATTCCGGCAATACTTCGGCTGATCGGTTTCCCCATGAGTGTTTCCTACGATGGATATATCTTTCTGGTCAATCTGGCTACGGCGGTCATAGCGTATATCTGCTTTTGCGGAATTTTCCGTAACCGTGTGACCGGAATGTTCGGAAGTATGTTGTATACGTTGGCACCGTATCGCGTATACAATATTTATAACCGGAGTGCGGTAGGTGAGTACACAGCAATGATCTTCCTGCCGTTGCTGTGCTATGGTTTTTATCGGATCTTCACGGAAGATATGGAGAAAAAGGAGTACCGCCATTCCTGGCTGCTGCCGGTATTGGGCTTTTCCGGTATTATCCAGAGCCATGTATTAAGCTGTGAGATTGCGGGTGTGTTTACCATCCTTTTGTGCTTATTATGTATCCGAAAAGTATTCCGCAAAAGAACTTTCCTGGAACTGGTAAAGGTGGTTGTGGGAACGGTGCTGGCAAATATCTGGTTCCTGCTTCCGATGTTAGATATGATGCTGGCGGATCAATACCGTTATTCCAATAACAGCGGCGTATACATTCAGGATCGGGGAATTTTGGGGGCACAGATATTTTTCACCATGCAGAATGCCGGAAGCAATTCCAGATTTCAGGAGCTGGGAATGGTGGACACAGAGCCTATTTATATAGGTGTTGCCGTATTACTGGGAGTGATTGTGTATTTTGCTATCCGTAACAGGGAAAAGGAACAGGATCCGGCACATGATAAGGCAGCCAAGGTTGCATTTATTCTGGGATGTGTGGCAATTGCGGTAAGTACTTACTATTTCCCCTGGAATGCGCTGAAGGAAGCCAATTCCTTGCTGGAGCTTCTGACTACGATGATCCAGTTTCCTACTAGATTGACGACCATCGCAGCAATTGCCATGACTATGGTGGCCTGCACGGCGGGACACTGGATGCTCCGGTGGAAGGATAAGGTGGCAAAGACCATATTCCTGGTGGCAGTCTGCGGCGGCTGTATCTTTTTCTCCATGTATCAGACTAACGATCTGCTGCAGACGAAAGATCAGCCGTTGAGATTGAATTCTATGGCATCCATGGGACATTCCGGCATTCTGGGAGCGGAGTACCTGCCTTTGGATGTGGAGTGGAATTTTTATTACCATGATGCATGGCCGTCGGACGGAGTGACAGTGGAAGCTTTTGAGAAGGAAAATCTGAACACGCTGACTACGGTGACGACTGTTGCGGGTCCCGGAGAGTATTATATCGATCTGCCGATGCTTTTGTACAAAGGGTATCATGCCAAGGATATGACAACGGGGAAAAAATTCCCGGTGACTGTAGGTGAGAACGGTCATGTCCGGGCAATCCTGCCGGCGGGCTATCAGGGAACTGTCAAAGTGTGGTATTCCGGCATGTGGTATTGGTGTGTGGCGGAAGGAGTCAGTCTGCTGTTCTGGGTGGCTGTGACCGCCTATGAAATCATCTCGCATAAGAAACAGCGGGAAAGGGAATAGCTGCCAAACTGATTTTTTGTTGAAAACAGAAAATGGAATATAGAAAAAGAAGCAGAAAAAGAGGATGCGGGTATGCCCCGGAGAACGTTTGCATAAAGTAGTAGCGAATAGTTCTGAGAGGAGATACCACATGAAACGTTTTTTCACGGAACACGAAAAAACACTTTGGCTCCTGCTTCTTTTTGCATGTATGTTTTTTCTGGGAAGAGGGATTGGAGCCATTGTATACGGACTGCATATGCAACAGGAAATGAGCCCCCGGGAAACAGTGGGAAGTGCATTGGAGAATACGCAGGAGGTACTTTCAGCAGAGAACTGGGGACTGGGATTCGGAACGGAAGGAACGCAGCCCACCGGCACGGCGTCTGCGGAAGAACTAAAAGAGTACAATGCTTATTATGTGGGAGATGCGGAGGAGAAAAAGATCTATCTCACTTTTGATTGTGGTTATGAGAACGGTAATAGCTCTGCTATATTGGATGCATTGAAAAAGCATGATGCACCGGCGACTTTTTTTGTGGTAGGACATTTTCTGGAGTCGGCGCCGGAGATGGTGAAACGCATGGTGGAGGACGGACATACCGTGGGAAACCATACCTATCATCATTATGATATGTCGAAAATTTCTGATCCGGCGGTTTTCCGGAAGGAAATGGATGACGTGAGAACTCTTTTTCAGGAGACCACCGGCACGGAGATGGCGATGTACTACCGACCGCCCCAGGGAAAATACAGTGAGACGAATCTGCAGATGGCAAAGGATCTGGGGTATTCCACTTTTTTCTGGAGTCTGGCATATGTGGACTGGAACGTGGATGCCCAGCCCAGCCACGAGGAAGCTTTTTCCAAACTGACAGGCAGGATCCACCCAGGAGCAGTGGTGCTGTTACATAATACCTCGAAGACTAATGGGGAGATTCTGGATGAACTGCTCACGAAATGGGAAGAAATGGGTTATACCTTCGGAAAATTGGAAGAACTGGTGCAGTAGGGTTTGACTTCCCCTGCCCCATACCCTATAATAGAGGACAGAAAAATATACTGGAGGACAACCATGGAAAAAGAACTGGTAGTTGTCATTGATTTTGGCGGACAGTACAATCAGCTGGTCGCCAGAAGAGTCAGAGAATGCAATGTATATTGCGAAATCTACTCTTACAAGACAGACTTGAATAAGATAAAAGCGATGAATCCCAAGGGAATCATCCTGACCGGCGGCCCTGCAAGCTGCTATGAACCCGGTGCGGCTACCTGCTCCGAGGATCTGTTTCACTTAGGAGTTCCCGTGCTGGGACTCTGCTACGGCGCACAGCTGATGACCCATGTGCTGGGTGGTAAGGTAGAGCGTGCAGCCGTTCGGGAATACGGTAAGACTGAGGTGAAGGTAGACCGCAGTTCCAAGCTGTTTTCCGATGTATCCGAGAATACGATCTGTTGGATGAGCCATTTCGACTATATCTCCAAGCTGGCTCCCGGCTTCCGTGCTGTGGCTACCACAGCGAACTGCCCCGTGGCAGCAGCAGAGTGTGTAGAGCGCGGACTGTATGCGATCCAGTTCCATCCGGAAGTACTCCACACGGTGGAAGGCTCCAAGATGCTGTATAATTTCGTACGTAATATCTGCGGATGCTGCGGTGACTGGAAGATGGATTCCTTCGTGGAAGAATCTATAAAGGCAATTCGTGAGAAGGTTGGCAACGGTAAGGTTCTCTGTGCATTGTCCGGCGGTGTGGATTCCTCTGTGGCAGCAGTACTGTTATCCAAGGCAGTCGGCGAGCAGTTGACCTGTGTCTTTGTAGATCACGGTCTGCTCCGTAAGAACGAGGGCGACGAGGTAGAAGCAGTCTTCGGTCCCAACGGTAATTATGACCTGCACTTTATCCGTGTGAATGCGCAGGAGCGTTTCTACAGCAAGCTGGCAGGTGTATCCGAGCCGGAGCATAAGAGAAAGATCATCGGCGAAGAGTTCATCCGTGTATTCGAGGAAGAGGCGAAGAAGATCGGTGCCGTAGATTTCCTGGTACAGGGAACCATCTATCCCGATGTGGTAGAGAGCGGACTGGGCGGTGAATCCGCAGTGATCAAGTCCCACCACAACGTAGGCGGCCTGCCCGACTATGTAGATTTCAAGGAGATCATCGAGCCTCTGCGCAACCTGTTCAAGGATGAGGTCCGCAAGGTAGGACTGGAGCTTGGCATTCCGGAGCATCTGGTATTCCGTCAGCCGTTCCCCGGTCCCGGACTGGGTATCCGTATCATCGGCGAAGTGACCGCTGAGAAGGTCAAGATCGTACAGGATGCAGATGCCATCTACCGCGAGGAAATCGCTAACGCAGGTCTGGACCGCGAGATCAACCAGTACTTCGCAGCCCTGACCAATATGAGATCCGTAGGCGTTATGGGTGATGAGAGAACCTATGATTACGCCATCGCACTGAGAGCCGTGAAGACCATCGACTTCATGACCGCAGAGAGCGCACAGATCCCTTATGAAGTGTTACAGAAGGTGACCAGCAGGATCATCAATGAGGTGAGCCATGTGAATCGGGTAATGTATGATATTACCAGTAAGCCGCCCGGAACGATTGAGTTTGAGTGATGTGAAAACAGCGGGAAGCCAGTATTTATGTAGCTTCCCGTTTTCTGTGCTTGCAAAATGCTTGCAGTTTCTTGATATAATTAAATAGTAGAATAAGGAATATATCTATAGAAATAAGGTCTTGAAGGTGAATGAAAAATCACTTTCGAGACTTTTTTATTATTAGAAATAAATGAACGTAAAAAATATTTCAAATCAATACTTGACATAATAGGTATGACGTGATATTTTATAACCATAAAGGTGGAACGTCATATATATTTCGATATTAATGATGAAATGAACTGTACAAGATGATGTAAAGGAGGTATAATGATAAAAGATTAATTTGTGTGATTTGAAACTATTAAAGGATAGATATTTAGTATGACTTGGAGGAAACAGGTATGACATTAGAAAATATAGCAAGTGTAACAGCAGGACAGATTATGACAAGGGGGACAGCTGATAAAGATGCTGGCAATCAGGTTGTAGAAAATGTGAAAGTATTAGTTCCTAAAGCGATTGTATCGGGTGTAATTGTAAAAGAGGATTTAGGCAAAGCAGAACTTGGTAAGCAGATTGATGAAGAAAAATACACGCATGAAGGGGATGTGGTAATAAAGCTTTCAACTCCATACGACGCAGCATATGTTAATGAAGAAAATGCAGGGATTGCCATTCCATCATTTTGCGCAGCGATTAGAATTACAGATAATGATAAGATGGATGCTATGTATTTGACAGCATTTCTTAACTCGTCATATGTAAGAGACGAGCTTACTGCAAAGGTTGTAGGTTCAGCAAGACCAATGATCAAGATTACTGATATTAGGGCATTGGAAGTACCTGAACTTAATATGAAGGATATGCAGGATATAGGAAAAGCATTTGTACTTAGTGGATTAAAGAAAGCTACTCTTCAGGAAATGATAGATAATGAAACAAAATTGATGGAAAATGTTGTATTAGCAAGCATAAAGGAGGGTATTGGCAATGAAGATTAAAAAGATAGAAAATCTATGGGTTGCTGCAAATAAATTACGTGGAGCATTTGAGATAACAGAATTACATAAAGTGATGCTTTATGGATTATTATTTAAATATCTTGAGTTGAAGAAGGAAAAATTCAGTTCTTATGATGAAAAGTTTTCTCTTGGATATTTATCACTGACTTATGGAAAACTTATAGACTCTAAAGGCTTATTAGAATATGTAAGTGCGGTTGAAAAAGAGTTTAGAATAGAAGAAGAGTTTAGAATAGAAGAAGGTGTGTTGAGAGAATCTTTTGATTCAGCTATTGAGAAGGCGGATGCTGAAAATGTGAGAATTATTTTTGAAGAAGTTAATAATTTGAATTTTGAAGATGAGACAGAAATCTATAATATTGCAAAAATAATATTGAATAGAATGATTGCAAGTGGTGGAGGACGAGGAAGCGGAGAGTATTGTAGAGCTGAATCATTACCCAAGATTGCAGAAACACTTATTGAAGTAGAAGATGATATGTCAGTATATGATGCATGCTGCGGAACGGGTATTTTAGTAAATTCTGTAGCAAATGGTAAAGGAAGGGTTTTTGCTCAAGATATTAATGTTTCAATTATAGGAATTGCTGCTATTATGACAATTCTAAGTGGTAATAAAATTGGAGCCGTTAAATGTGCGGATTCCTTATATAATCCGATAGAGCAGAATGAAAAGTATGATAGAATTATACTTGAGCCCCCTTTTGGTGGAAGATATAGTAAAGAGTATATAATGAATATACCATCTGATAATTGCATGTATGAACATACTAGCGATTCACGATACCTTTTTATCAGACATGCATTAGCTTCATTAAAGGATGATGGAATTGCTGCTATACTTGTTCCAATGGGAGCATTATTTAGTTCAGGCAGTACAGGTAGTATCAGACAAAAACTGGTAGATGATAATTATATTGAAGCTATTATTGAATTTCCTAAAAATATGCTGTTCCCATACGCATCTGTTGCAACAGCTTTGGTTATATTGAAGAAAAATAAAGTGAATGACGATATTATAATGATAAATTCCAAAGATTTTTTTATGAAGATAATAAAGGGTTTTACCATAACAGACGAAAATGTTCAACGCATTACTGAAATATATCGAAATCGTGAAGTTATTGAGGGAGTATCAAATACTATCACGAAAGAAATCGCAGCAGAAAATGGATATAACTTATGTACAACGCAGTATGTTACACTTAAAGCAAGTGAAGGAATTGTTGTAGAAGATAACAGAAAGTTTATTGAAAACTATGAGGAATTACTACAGAAACTGAGAAATATTGATAAGGAGCTTGATGAAGTACGTAGTCGGTTTGTAAAGGAGGCTTGATTATGAGTAATTTTCAATTCTTGGAATCACATTGGACAGACCTTGCCAAACTTGGAGATTTATCAGAAAAGTATGTATATTCTGACCCCAATACATCCATCATTAAGCAGGGTATATTATCAGAAGTAATGGTAAAGTATATGCTTGCATATGACGGCATAGCAGAGCCGGCATATGATAATACACATGCCAACAGAATCAGAATACTTAAGAATAATGATTTGTTACCAAGAGAGATTGATAACACTTTGTATATTCTTAGAAAAGCCAGAAATGATGCTGCTCATAATGCTGCTGATGAAGGTGAAAAAGCTCTTAATAATTTGCAGTTAATGTATGAATTATGTGTATGGTATATGCAGACATATGGTGATTATAATTATGAACCGACAGGGTATGTGCAACCAGTTGATATGACTGTAAGTTTAGCTGACCTTGAAAAAGAAAACGCAGAATTAGAAGAACGCAACCAACAATTATTGATTGAAATTGAGCAGATACAGAAAAATGGTGGAGCGGATATCAAACGTAGAACTGTAGCGTACCAGAAGGCAATTAATGTACATTTATCAGAAGCACAGACAAGAGAGCTTATTGATGAGCAGCTACGAAAGGTCGGATGGGAAGCTGATACAAGAGAACTTCGATATTCAAATGGTACAAGACCAACTAAGGGAAAGAATCTTGCTATTGCAGAATGGCCTACAGATTCAAAAACCGGTAATAATGGTTATGCAGATTACGCCTTGTTTATAGGTGAAAAGCTTGTAGGTATCATAGAGGCAAAGAAGAAGCATACAAATATTTCATCAGTATTAGATGGTCAGTGTAAGGACTATGCAAAGATGATTAAGTCAGAACATCAGAAGTATGTAATCAATAGATTTGGTGCATATATGGTTCCGTTTCTTTATGCCACCAATGGCAGACCATATATTAAGCAGTATGAACAGATGTCAGGAATATGGTGCTTGGATGTCAGAGAACCATTTAACGCACCAAAAGCGTTATCTGGATGGTCAACACCAGAAGGTATTGAGCAGGCACTGGAAAAAGATATTGTAGAGGCTGATAAGAAGTTAGCTGCTACAGGATATGAGGTATTGCAGGACCCTGATGGTTTAAATCTTCGTTATTATCAGATAGAAGCGATTCAGGCTGCCGAAAAAGCAATAGCAGAACATAAGCAGACAGCACTTCTTGCAATGGCTACGGGAACAGGTAAGACAAGGACTGTGCTTGGAATGATTTATAGATTCCTTGATGCTGGGAGATTTAAGAGAATCCTGTATCTTGTCGATAGAACATCACTCGGTGATCAGACTATGGATACATTCAAAGAGGTTAAGCTTAAAGAATTACTTACTTTGAATCAGATGTATGATGTGAAGTCTTTAGAAGATAAAGAATTTGAGAAGGACACCAGAGTGCATATTGCTACTGTTCAGAGCCTTGTGAAACGTATTATGTACAATGAGTCAGATAAGAGTCTTGGAGTATCAGATTATGACCTGGTCATCGTAGATGAAGCGCACAGGGGCTATATTCTGGACAAAGAAATGGGAGATGATGAGGTACTGTATCGTGACCAGAATGACTTCCGAAGTAAGTACAGGGCGGTAATTGATTATTTTGATGCAGTAAAAATTGCACTTACAGCAACGCCAGCTCTTCATACAACAGAGATATTTGGAAAGCCTGTATATTCATATGATTATCGTACAGCAGTCATCGATGGATTTCTGGTTGACCATGATGCACCGCATATTATCAAAACAAAGTTATCAGAAGAGGGAATCAGCTTTGAGAAAGGTTCAACAGTACCGATATATGATCCTGTTACAAATGAAATTACAAACAGTTCAGAATTGGAAGATGACCTGAAATTTGAAGTTGAAGATTTCAATAGGCGAGTGGTTGACAAAAGCTTTAATGAGACAGTCTTACAGGAAATTGCAAAGGATATTGATCCTAACGAAAAAGGGAAAACTCTTATCTTTGCAGTAGATGATGCTCATGCAGATATGATTACTCAGATATTAAAAGATTACTACACGAATCTTGGAATCTCTGAGGAAGCGGTAATGAAGATTACCGGATCAATTGAAAATGGTAATGCTGTAAAGATAAAGGAAGCCATTCGGAGATTTAAGAATGAAACATATCCTAATATCGTTGTTACAGTAGATTTATTGACAACAGGTATTGATGTAGAGGAGATAGAGAATCTTGTATTCATGAGAAGTATCCGTTCAAGAATCTTGTTTGAACAGATGCTTGGTAGAGCTACCAGATTATGTTCTGAAATAGGAAAGACACATTTTGAGATATATGATGCAGTAGGTGTCTATAATGCGTTAGAACCTGTTTCCACAATGAAACCAGTAGTAGCCAATCCAGCAACTACATTTGATGATTTAATTGATGGTATTGATTCATTAGATACCGACAGGGCAAGGAAAAACCAGATTGACCTTATCGTTGCCAAAATGCGTAGGAATAAATCACAGATGAGTGATAAGTACAGAGCACGATTTGAGCAGATAACTGGAGGTTTGACGCCAGAGAAATTTATAGAGAAAATTCATAGTATGCCGGTCGATAAGGCAATTGAAACTGTAAAGAATAACAGGCAGGCGTTTGAATATGTCAAGAGGATGCCAAAGGAAAGAGAAAAGTTCATAAGTGATGAGCCGGACGAGCTTCGTAGTCATACCAGAGGATATGGTGATGCTACAAGGCCAGAGGACTATCTAAAAGAATTTAGAGATTTTATAGATAATAATATCAATGAGATAGCAGCTTTGAATATAGTTGCTACACGTCCAAAGGAATTAACAAGACAGTCACTAAAGGATTTGAAGATTATCCTTGATGGCAAGCATTTCAACGAGACTATGCTGCAGACAGCATGGAAAGAAATGACAAATGAAGATATTGCAGCGGATATCATAAGCTTTATTCGTCAGCGAAGCATTGGAGATGCTTTGATTAGTAAAGATGACCGTATACATAACGCCATTGTAAAGACAAAGGCTAATCATCCGGAGCTTAGCAAAATTCAGTTAGGATGGTTGGATAGGATTGAAGCCCAGCTTCTTAAGGAGGTAGTGCTTAACAGAGAGACTTTTGATTCGGATGCATTTAAGAACAAAGGTGGTTATAATGCGGTAAACAAGGCATTTGGGCAGAAATTAGATGAGTTTATTGATGAAATCAATGGATATATGTATTCAGCATAAATTACAAGGAGAGAATGATAGATGACAAATCAGGAAATAGTAGCAAAGTTGTGGAATCTCTGTAATGTTCTTAGAGATGATGGTATTACATATCACCAGTATGTTACAGAACTTACTTACATCTTGTTTTTGAAGATGGCAAAGGAAACAGGAACCGAGGATAAGATTCCAGAGAAATACCGCTGGGATAGATTAGCAGAAAAAGATGGACTTGCGTTGAAAAATTTCTACGAGGACTTGCTTCGTGAGCTGGGCGAAAAAGGTACAGGTCGTATTCAGGAAATTTATTCAGGGGCAAGAAGTAATATTGAAGAGCCAGCAAACTTAAAGAAAATCATTACAAACATCAATGACCTTGACTGGTATTCTGCAAAAGAAGAAGGACTTGGAAATCTTTACGAGGGATTATTAGAGAAAAATGCAAATGAGAAAAAGTCAGGAGCAGGTCAGTATTTTACTCCGAGAGTACTGATTGATATAATGACAGAATTAATAGCACCTCAGCCGGGAGAAAGATGTAACGATCCTGCATGTGGTACATTTGGGTTTATGATAGCGGCGGATGCATATGTAAAGGCACATACAGATGACCTATTTTCTTTAACTTCAGAACAGCAGGCATTTCAGAAGAATGAGGCATTTACAGGGGCAGAACTTGTACATGAGACTCATAGGCTGGCTCTGATGAATGCAATGCTTCACGATATTGATGGTAAGATATATCTGTGTGATACCTTATCAAATCAGGGGAAACAGATGAACGGATTTGATGTTGTTCTTACAAATCCCCCTTTTGGAACAAAAAAGGGCGGAGAGCGTGCAAACAGAGACGATTTTACATTTCAGACAAGCAATAAGCAGCTTAATTTCTTGCAGCATATCTATCGTTCACTTAAAGCAGATGGTAAGGCAAGAGCTGCTGTGGTACTGCCTGATAATGTATTGTTTGCTGATGGTGAAGGTGAAAGAATTCGTGAAGACCTTATGAATAAGTGTAGTCTCCATACAGTACTTAGACTTCCAACTGGCATATTTTATGCACAGGGTGTAAAGACAAATGTTCTTTTCTTTACTAGGGGAACAACCGATAAAGGTAATACGAAGAAAGTTTGGTTTTATGACTTAAGAACAAATATGCCTTCATTTGGCAAAACCAATCCATTAAAGGCAGAGCATTTCGATGGATTTAAGGATGCATATACAGCAGAGGACAGGAAAAGTATATCGGATGAGAGATGGAGTTGCTACACATATGATCAGATATCAGAGGAAGGGAAGAATCATAGCCTTGATCTCGGATTGATTAAGGATGATTCTGTACTGGATTATGATGATTTGCCAGACCCTATTGAATCGGGGGAAGAATGTATTGCTCAGCTTGAGGAAGCAGTTGATTTGCTTATAAGTGTAGTAAAAGAGCTTAAGGCTCTGGAAGGAGCTGAGTGATATGGCGAAGGCAAAGAAAGCTAAGATAGCAATAGAAGATGTACTGTTGCCAATAGATGAACATCCATATGAAATACCACAAAACTGGTGTTGGGTTAAGCATAATGGTGTATTAGACATTTCTGGAGGTTCACAACCAGCAAAATCTTATTTTATCTCTGAACCAACAGAAGGATATATTAAGCTGTATCAGACAAGAGATTATGGAGATAATCCTGTTCCTGTATATATACCAGAAAAATATGCGACAAAGACCACGCTTGAAGGCGATATCCTTTTGGCTCGCTATGGTGGGTCGTTAGGTAAAGTGTTTAGAGCTCATGAAGGTGCATATAATGTTGCGTTAGCAAAAGTCATAAAATTATATCCTGATTTAATTGATGACGAGTATTTATATAAGTATTATTTTACTCAGTTTTATCAAGATTTTTGCGTTAAAGCAAGTAAAGGAAGAAGTGCACAAGCTGGATTTAATCGTGATGATATGAACAATATACCATTTCCATTGCCTCCATTAGCCGAGCAGAGACGTATTGTTGAGCAAATTGAGGGCTTGTTTTCTAAGCTTGATGAAGTAAAAGAAAAGATTGAATGTTTATTGGATAGCAAAAAAGTAAGATGTAATTCAGTGCTAAACAAAGCCTTTACAGGAAAATTAACAGCAAAATGGAGAGAAAATAATAATATAAAATTTGAGACATGGGAATACATAAATTTTGAAAAAATAATTGTAGAAGGGCCTCAAAATGGAATGTATAAACCCAAAACTTCTTATGGAAGCGGAACGAAGATACTAAGAATAGACTGTTTTTATGATGGCAAATTGGAGCCTTGGGAGAAACTAAAACGATTAGAAATAACTGACGAAGAGAAACATACCTATTTGCTTTCTGTTAATGATATTGTTGTGAATAGAGTTAATAGTATGCCGTACTTAGGAAAGTCAGCACTTATTCGTAAATTACCAGAGCAATGTGTATTTGAAAGTAACATGATGCGTATTAAAATTAATATTCGAAAAGCAAATCCAGAGTACGTTATAAGATATTTGAATAGTTCTATTGGACTACAGGAACTTCGTAAAAATGCCAAGCAGGCAGTCAACCAAGCGAGTATTAATCAGCAGGATGTAAAGATGGTAAAAATTGCATTACCATCATTGGAAGAGCAAAACGAAATTGTTAAAATAATTACATCTATATCTAATAAAGATGAGGCTATTTTAAATAAAGCTGAAGCGGTTATTGAAGAAATTGATTTGATGAAAAAATCAATTCTTGCTAAAGCGTTTCGTAGGAGAAAAATTCGATTGAAGTACTTAAAAAATTAATTGAGGAATCAAAATGAATGAAAAGATTGACAAAAGCAAACTGACGATCCCTATATATCTTAATACTAAAATTGTTTTTGATATGCTGGCTACAATAGAGGATGGTTTTTCTGAAGTAAAAAACATACAGACCTCAAAGAGTAAAAATAGAGAAGAAGATACTGAAGCTAATATAGGAATGAGTAATTTGTTTGCATTATTTAGTGTTGGATTAAAAGGAAATTTGAAATCTGGGAATAGCAGCGACCAAACGATAATGGAAGAGAAAACTCATACAACAGTATCA
>ERZ1504703.445-NODE-445-length-13501-cov-3.157816_pt1 | contig 13501 bp, 9 predicted proteins | sample MGYA00572393_ERZ1504703 | MGnify/ENA primary metagenome ERZ1504703 (study PRJEB39906, sample SAMEA3182102) | gut metagenome | biome: human; feature: gut; material: Stool; isolation source: human stools | place: Canada | collected 2013-02-18 ...
ACGTGGGTGTGGCGGATCTGCTCCAGATTGTCACAGATAAATTCTGCAATGGTATCCAGACAGAATAAAAATGCTTCGCCCTCTCCCGGCAGGATATCACCGATGGTGCTGCGTTCAATACCCAGGTTCATCAGTGCCCCCAGATAATCCCTGTGGGACAGCTTGTCTGCAAATTTCGCGGATAGAGGTCTGATCCGGATACAGCAGATAGGAAAGGGCTGTTCATAGCCCAGCTCCGCCTCACTGCCGAAGCGAAGGAGCTTCCGCTCTGCCTCTTCCCTGCCGCCGTATAAGGTGATCCCTGCGAACTTCACTTCCCGTTCCACCTGCCACAGAGCATCCTGCTCTGCCAGTCCCAAGAATCCGGTAAATGTGTACTGGTTCTGGTTGTAGGATTTGTCTGCCAGTTCACGGATCCGGTTTTTCAGCTGTTGTATTTCTTTTTCATTTTCCACGGACATTCCCGTACATCCTTCCTACTGTTCTCACTTTGCTTTTGCAAATATTACACTGTACACATTATCCCAGTGCCACATCCAACATCATCATCAACGCAAAACCAATGGCAAAGGCAATGGTTCCCAGGTTGGAATGCTCTCCCTCACTGGCTTCCGGAATCAGTTCCTCCACGACCACATAGATCATGGCTCCGGCTGCAAAAGCCAGCATATAGGGTAAAATAGGTGTCACAATGCTTGCCAGTGCAATGGCCAGGATTGCTCCCACCGGTTCCACTGCTCCCGACAATACGCCTAAGGCAAAGGACTTTCCTCTCTTATTTCCTTCACTCCGAAGAGGCAGGGAAATAATGGCCCCCTCCGGGAAATTCTGAATGGCGATACCGATGGCCAGCGTCAGGGCTCCCGCCATCGTAACAGTTCCGTCCCCGTTTAACACTCCGGCGAAAATAGCACCACACGCCGCACCTTCGGGAAAATTGTGAATGGTCACCGCCAGCATCAGCATGGCTGTGCGGTTCAGACTGCTCTTATGGCCTTCCGGTGCATCGCTTCCCACATGCAGATGGGGTACCATGCTATCGATGAACAACAAAAAAACAATACCGATCAGGAATCCGATCACTGCGGGAAGAAATGCAAGCTTCCCCATCTCTTCGCACATATCCATGGCCGGTATCAGCAAAGACCACACCGAAGCTGCCACCATGACACCGGCAGCGAATCCGGTAAATATTCTCTGAATATTGCCGCCAATCTGTTTTTTCAGGAAAAACACGCAGGCTGCCCCTGCAGTCGTTCCCAGAAACGGAATCAGAAGACCGGCTACAATGCTTAAATTCATGAAACACTCTCCTTTCTTTTATTATTCTATGTAACTCGCAGCAAGATGGTATCTTGTCTGCCTTTTCAAATCATTTTTACTAAAATCCCGCCAGATCGTTGCCCAGGACGGCATACATCAGGAAATTCACACCACACACCAGATGGTAGCAGAATACCGCGATCTCGCCCACGACGAAGATCACCTTCCAGCTCTTCCACCACTCCCTGATATTCCGCACCATGACGATCAACGTCATCAGGAAGACAAAGAACATGCCGTGCATATAGCCCCAGGAAAAGTTGGCATGCATCATGCGGAATCCTTTTTCATAGAAGATCAGGAACATTACTGTACCCATAAGATAATTCAGCCATGCAAACCAGTAATATCTGTTGGACTTTATATTTTTAAAATCAAATACCAGATTCAGTAAAAGTACGCCGATGGGCAATGCCATTCCCATGATAATACTTAAAGGAATGCTTTTGGAATAATTGCTCCATACTTTGGCAAAGCCGATGGCGATGCCTGTCTCCTCTCCCATGGCATTCGTCCCGGTGAAAATTCCGGAAAACTGGTACAGCAGGGCAATTCCCGTGGGGATCATGGTCACACACAGACAGAAGGCATTGCGAAAACTTTTTCCTCTGCTTACGATCAGCTGGATCAGGAGGATCAGACCGATCAGAGGCACCACTACCATCGTATAGCTTGGTTTGGTCATGGTGGTCAGCAGAAGGCTGACCGCGAAGAGAACGCAGTTCTTCCACTGAAAATCCTTCTGATATTCCGACAGCACCTTCACCGTCTCAAAAAAGCAGATAATCGCAAAAGGTCTGGTGGCCAGATAAGTGGCATTCCAGAAAGGATTCGGCGTATAAATCCCCATACAGCGATACGCATAATCAAAGCCGAAAAAAGCTGTATTCTTGGGAGAATACAGGTTAGAAAGCAAAAATAGCGAAAAGACAAGCAGGTTCACAAGAATGTCCGTCATAGCCTGTCTTCCCTGAGTTAAGTCATCATAATGACTTACTTTCCGGATCTCCCGGTTCATATAATATTTTGTGATCACTACCGCTGCCAGATTGAACAGCGCGGTGGTGATGGCCATGGCCGCTTTCGCTCCGATCAGCCAGGCGGAAAGTCTGGCTGTCCAGAACAGGATCGGATAGGGAAACTCATAATTTCCCGCAATACCTGCCACCTTATTCACATAGTCCGGCATATCCGACTGAAAGCCCGGCACCTGATAGCACTCCATCCAAAACAGATATAACATAACCCCGGTATACAAAAACAGCAGGAAAAGAAATGTCACTTTTCCTGCCATTGTCTCCCGCAGGCCGCTCTTTATGGGATTCTTTTTCATAGAGCCGATCCTTTCTAGTTGAAACTGATCACGGGATCTTTGGGAGCCTTTGCCTTCTCCACACTGATGGCATGGAGTACAGGGCCCTCTCCCTTATAGTCTGCGAAGTATTCTCTGGCAACCTTCGCTGTCACTTTGACCCATTCCTTCTGCTTCAGGTCTTTCGTGCCTGCAAACTCACAGGCATAGCCCAGAAATGCCATATCTTCCGCACAGCAGGTCATTGCCATGCGTCCCGGTACGAAATAGCCATCGGGATATTCCTCGGGCTTCAGTACCATGGCCAGAAACTGGATATTTTTGCCTTCATAGCGCTCCAGATGATCCATGGAATCCAGATACCAGATGCCGTAGCCCTGGTTGTCCAGTACGATAGGATCCTGATTCAGATCGTAGGGCAGATCCTCCTCGAAGATCTCATCGATCTCACCGTTGGAATCCTCGAAGATCACATCTGCGGAAGGATTCACCGCTTTGATGTTGCGCTTGTATACATTCAGATCCTTGATACCGTCGCAACGGTTGAAAATGATCATCTCGGACTTACGGATCATCTCTGCCAACAGAGATTTCATATTTGTGTAGTACATGGAGAAGGTGGAGCCGTCAATGGTCGTGATCTGCTGCTCTACTTTCCAGTACCAGGGAAGCGTCATGTTCTTACAATTCCACATACCGTTATACTCGATGATGATACGGGCGGGCTTGTACTGCTTCTCCAGCTCGATCAGATGATTCGGAGTAAACTCCTCTTCCTCTTCGATCAATACGACATCCGTACGACTCTTTTTTAATAAAGCGGGATCGTATTCATTCTCGCCCTCTTCACAGAGGATGAGCAGTGTCTTTCCTTTGATCTGGAAATACGGCTGTCCCAGTGTAAATGTGATAAATTCTGTCTTACCGCTCTCCAGAAAACCATTTATGATATAGACTGGTTTCGTCATAATTCATACCTTTCTCTTTCTTATCCTGCTGCCTGTAAAATCCGTTCCGGCAATTTATTTACGGAACAGTTCTGCCAGCTTGTCCTCGTCCAGTTTGGAACCGATGACACAGATCTTGCCGGTGACTTCCGGCTTACCGCTTCTGATGTCATGCTCTTCGGGAACATAATCATAATATACCCAGGTTCCGTCGGGAGCGGGTACCATACCCTTGGCACGCAGGATTGCACCGTACTCTCCGCTGTCCAGAGCAGTAAGGATCTTCTCGATGTCCTCTGCGCTGTAGGTGTTGGGTGTCTCGATACCCCAACTGGTGAATACTTCGTCTGCGTGATGGTGATGATGGTGGTGGTCATGATCATGATCGTGGCAGCCGCAGGTGCAGTTCTCGTCATGCTCATGATGATGCTCATGGTCATGGTCTTCATCATGGTCATGATGATGGTGATGCTCATGCTCGTCTTCATCATCGTCGTCATCGTGGTGATGTCCACAGCAGCACTCATGGTCGTGGTCATCCTCGTCATGGTCGTGATGGTGATGATGCTCATGGTCACAGCACTCATCCTCATCGTGATCGTCATGGATATGCTCCAGCATTTCCTTCATCATATCTTCCAGCTTGTCAGCGCCTTCGATGGTCTTCAGTACTTCCCTGCCATCCAGCTGATCAAGAGGAGTGGTGATAATGGTAGCCTTGTCGTTATGCTCACGGATCATCTCCACGCAGGCATTCAGCTTTGCCTGATCCACTTTGTCGGTTCTGCTTAAGATAATGGTTCCGGCGTACTCGATCTGGTTGCTGAAGAATTCGCCGAAGTTCTTCATATACATCTTGCACTTGGATGCATCTACTACTGCTACCGCACTGTTGATCTCCACATCCAGATCTCCTGCCACGTTCTCCACAGCCTTCAGGACATCGGACAGCTTGCCGACACCGGAGGGCTCGATCAGAATACGCTCGGGAGCATAAGTGCTGATAACTTCCTTCAGGGAAGTACCGAAATCACCTACCAGAGAGCAGCAGATACAGCCGGAGTTCATCTCTTTGATCTCGATACCGGCCTCTTTTAAGAAACCGCCGTCGATACCGATCTCACCAAACTCATTCTCGATCAGAACGGTCTTGCTGCCGTCCAGAGCTTCTTTTAACAGCTTCTTGATCAGGGTGGTCTTACCGGCACCCAGGAATCCGGATACTACATCTATTTTCGTCATTGTTTTTTCCTCCAATCTGAGTCTAAGACCCATCCTTTTTATTTTCTATCATATTTACAGTATTGTCAATAAAACGATTATTAAATTTTTATCAACTAAGCCATAATGTTCGTCAGACACTGTGCGGATGCTCGCATACGCAACTGTGCTACGGTCTCTCCGTCTCGATCATGCTGTAAGGCACCACGGCCACTTTTCCCTCTTCATCACCGCCACACAGGATTCCTACGAACACACCGTCCTCCGTAAAGACTCCGCCTCCTGACATTCCGGGAGCGATCAGTCCCTGCAGCAGAAGCATATACTGGTCAAAATCCTCCACATAGATCCAGGGATTCACCACGAAAGCATAGACCGGCAGCCCACTCTCCCCTCCGTACATCCATACATCGTCATATTCCTTCAGTGCATCGAATACTTCACGATCCGTCTGCACCGGCAGACAGACCTTCCATGCTTCTTCTGACAGTTCCGCCTTGTCCACCCACAGGAAAGCCAGGTCGCAGCTGTCCACTGTCTCCACGCCGGTGGCAGCCACCTGTGTTCCGTCCGGAAATGTCACCCGGGCCTCTCCGGTATCGTCCGCCAGTACGTGCCCTGCCGTTGCGATCAGAATCCTGTTTTCCTCTTTATCATAGATCACACCGCTGCCCTGCCGCTCTCCCGTCTGAATTCCCACCAGGGATTTCATTACCTTAAAATCATTCTCCGTCAGTTTCTGCTCTGTCTGCACCGGCAGTTCCACAAATTCCATTCCTGCGTCAGCCTGTCCCATGCCACTGTTTTCTTCCGAAACCTTCTGGCCTGCGGTCTCCGTGGAGACCTTTTCCTCACTCCCACCGTTTTCCCCGCAGCCGGCGAAAAGTAACAGGCAGCTCAGTATCACAGCGATCCCTTTTATCCGCATTCTCTCTTTTTTCTCCATGACTTCTCCATAGTTTCTCCGTGAAACATGCTCTGCATTGCAGTCGCTTATAACAGAAAACGGACCGCATCCGCAGTCCGCATTTTTCTCAAAAGGTGTAAGCAAAAAATAAGCCGAGTTCTGTATATGACGATCATCTATCTAGTACGACTGTCACCAGCCGCATCAAGCGACCTACCTGAAAGCAGACCGGGCCGGTCTATAGCTCTCTGTTTGGTCTTGCTTCGGATGGGGTTTACATGGCTCCGTCTGTTACCAGCCGGACGGTAGTCTCTTACACTGCCTTTCCACCCTTACCGGCCAAAAGCCGGCGGTATATCTCTGTTGCACTAGCCTTGGAGTCACCTCCACCAGACGTTATCTGGCATCCTGCCCTGTGAAGCCCGGACTTTCCTCACCTGCATAAAGCAGCCGCGATCATCTATCTTACTTACACCTGTTCGATTATATCTTTTTCTTCCGGAAAAAGCAATATTTTTCTGCCAGACGTATAATTTCCCCATATCCCAGCGCTGCCAGCGGGAACATCATCATGTAATAGGCATACATATACCTGGCCTTTGCTTCCCAGAAAATACTGAACAAAAAGCCCCCGATCACAGCCACTGCCAACAGATGCTGTGTGATCTCACTGTCTTTTCGGACACAGAAGATAAAGTAAAACAGACACCCCAGATAGATAATGAACTGTAAACGATCTGCCATCCTCACCACACTGTCAAACAGATCTCCACTCAGCCGGTCTTCCAGTGCCGCCAGTTTCTCATGGTACACATCCCCGTGGTTAAAGTTGAAATACAGTGACTGATAGGTCGGGACATTCCACTGGGACAGAAGTTTTCCCTGATAAAAACCTCTCAGATACCCCGGCTGTGCTTTCATGGCCTGCATGCGCTCCTGCATCATCTCCCGGTAGATCTGATCGCTCTGCTCTGTATTACAGTCCGTTGCATAATATTGTGCCCAGCAATCGCTGTAATACCAGCCGTACCGGCCACCGATCTCTTCCATTCCCAGATACAGGTAAGCCGATGTGGGCAATCCCCGGGAATGCTCCATTCCGGATCTCATCTCATACATTTTATAGATTCCCTGATAGCACAAGAGTGGCAGTGCCAACGCCAGCACCAGTGAAATCAACAGGCGTCTGTCCCATTTTGAGAATATCCGTACCGCGCCGACCATGCAATATGCCACCACCAGGACCAGTGTGTTCTTACGCAGCAGAGTTCCCAGTGTAAGAGCTGTCACAATGCCCACCAGTGATCCCGTTTTTCCATATTTGATATATCGGACCAGCATCCATGCGGAAAACAGGGAACAGAATACCCAAGGAATCTCTCCGTAGACCCAGCTGGTATAAAAGACAGATGCCATACAGCTGCCCGCAAGCAGTGTCCCCATGGTCACCACCGCAAGTCTGCCGGAAACTTCCTTCAGAATGCCGTAAATGCAATAGATACCCGCCACGTTCAGAAGTACGAACACTATCTGGATCACATGATAATCCGCCTCTCCAAGAATCCGGAACAGCATCTCTTCCATGGCCGCCGGTCCCAGCTGATGAGCATACAGACCGCAATAATGATCCGGAGCCAGCGTCCCATAGTCACCCTGTATAAAATCTATGGCCGCACCAATAACCGATGCCTGATCTGCACTCGGCACTCTGTCTGCCGCCAGAACCCAGCACAATCCTACGATTCCCTGCCAAAGCATGCCGAGCGTTACGGCAATTCTTTTGCACCAGATGACGATTTTGTCACCGGCCTTTTTTTCCACTGCCGTCAGAACTGCATACAATAGCAATATCAGCGCTGCTGCCGCCAGATTCCGTATTACGGAATCCGGAATCTCCACCAGATCTTCATGACCTGCCACCGGAAGCATATACTGCAGGGTACGCATGGCATACCATACAAGGAACAGAAGGATCAGGCTGCCCATGATCCGGATCACCCAGTTTCCTTCCTGCTTTACTATCGATTTTATCTTTGGTAAACGACTCTCCACAGGTATTCTCCTTTTCTTACTGTAGAGTAAACTATTCAGCACCACATTCGCAAAATCGCATCTGACGATGCTTACTTTTTGCTCATGTGGTTACTTCGTCGCATCAATCTGCCGCACAGTCTTACGAATGCAGGCATTCGACGCCTGTCAGCAGAATTGCGCTACTCTGAATAGTTTACACATTGAAGCAGCTTCCACCCACAAATTCTCTGCACAGAGAATTATTGGGAAGGCTTTCACTGGTCACACCCAGGAAATACTCCAGGAACTTAAGCAGTCTCTTGGCTTCGTAATATTCCGGTTCTCCCTTATCGATCTGGAACAATAACGGCTCTGCGAACTGCTTTAACACTGCCAGTTCATAGATCAGGACGGAATTAAACATGGCATCCGCATCCTCCTGGAACGGGAAAATATTCTGTTCCTCACCCCGTCGTACAGAAGCCCACATATCGATGGTGCGTCTCGCATCCGCACCTCTGGTCCTCGCATCTCTGACCATACGGCGGAGAAGTCTTCCGTCCGTAGTCGGGATCCGGTTATGCTCATCAATATTGATATTGGTCAATGCACTGATATAGATCTTGTATTTACTCTCCTCGGGAAGTGCATAAGATGTCTTCTCATTCAGACCGTGGATACCTTCGATCACCAGAATATCATCCGGTCCCAGTTGTTTGAAATTGCCCTTATATTCCCGTTTTCCGGTCTTGAAGTTAAAGGAAGGCAGCTCCACACGTTCACCGGCTAACAATCTGCACATGTCGTCATTGAACTGCTTTACATCAATCGCTTCCAGACATTCGAAATTGTAATCACCGTTCTCATCCCTTGGCGTGAATTCTCTGTTCACGAAATAGTCATCCAGTGCAATGGGATGCGGTGTTTTCCCCAGGGTCTTCAACTGAATGGATAATCTGTGGGAAAAACTGGTCTTGCCGGAAGAAGAGGGTCCGGCGATCATGACAAATTTCACGCCGCCCCTGTCTACGATGCTCTTGGCAATCTCGCCGATCTTACGCTCCTGCTGCGCTTCCTGTACTAGGATCAGTTCACTCAGCGACCCACGGCAGATCTGATCATTCAGATCACCTACGGTCTCAATACCGATCTCCTTTCCCCATTCCTCAGATTCTTTCAACGTCCGGAATAACAGCTTTCTCTCTTGAAACGGCTTAACATGTGTAGGATCTTTTTTATCCGGCAGCAGCAGCATAAATCCATCCTCATACGCTATGACATCGAACCACTTTACATAGCCGGCATTGGGCAGCATGTAGCCGTAATAATAATCGTAATAACCGTCCATTTCATAAATATTTACGAAAGAGCCTCTGCGGTAACGGAACAGCTTTTCCTTATCCTTCATCCCCTCTTTCCGAAACAGTTCCATGGCATTATCCAGGGAATAGGATCTCTTCAGAAAAGGTGTCTTTGCCTCCACCAGCTCCCGCATCCGGTTACGGATCTTTGCAGCATTTTCTTCCGTTGCATTGATCTTCCCCTTTGGAGAGATGTAGGAGCCGTTGCCGATGGCAAATTCCACACGACAGCTCCGGGCCGCCTCTCTGCCGTAGACATCAAATACCGCTTTCAAAAACAGCATTGTGGCAGAACGCACATAAGTCTTGTTGCCCACATCATCCTTCAAGGTAAAAAAGGTAACCTCGCAATCCCTTGTCAGTTTCTTGAACAATTCTCTGATCTTGCCGTCTCTGGCTGCCAGTGCGATCAGATTCTCATACTCCTGCTGATAATCGTTGGCCACATCCTCGTAAGTGGCTCCCTGAGGATATTGTCTCTCTTCCCCGTTTATCTTCACTGTGATCATTTTTCTCACCCTGTCCTTCTGTAATCTGCTTTTACAGGTCTTATTTTTCAAACGCAATCCGGTTCCTTGCCATTATCATACCAATCCAGTGCACGGGTAATCAGGGTGATCTCGTCTGCGATCTCCTGTCTGCGGCATATGGTTCTGGGATTGTCCGCATCTGCCTTTTGCTCCATGCGTCCCACGATCTGCTTTCGCTCGGTCAGCATCCATTCCAGATACTCCCGAAGTATCCGGTCTCTGCGGGATAAAAGCAGCGGGCCGAACTTTTCCGCCAGTCCGGGATCCAGACCTTCCGTCTTCCAGGAGTCCCCGACCTTCTGCCGTACCACATCGTCCGTCATCGCACCCAGCCAGCGCACCTTCATCATAAAATAATATTTTCCTTCTTCGTAGATGATATTCTCATCCAGCAGAAGATATCCCTCATCCATCAGGAATGTCCGAAAATGCGGGATCTCCGACTGTGGCTGCAGGATCAGCTCTGCAAATCCCTGTGCCTGTTCTCTTCCTTCGGTAAGAATCTTCTCCATGAGAGGTCCGCCCATGCCGGCACAGATCATCCCGTTCGCCTCTCCGGTCTTCAGGCCGTGCAGACCGTCGGAAAGTCTGGTCTCTATCCTGTCCTGCAGACCATATTCCCGGATATGCTCTCTGGCACGCTCCAGGGGCCCTGACCGCACATCCATGGCGATCACCCGTGGGGAGAGCCCCTTCTGCACGAGATAGACCGATACAAAACCATGGTCACACCCCACATCTGTTATCACAGTGCCGGGAGTGACCATGTCTGTTAAAGCCTGCATTCGATTGGATAATATAACTTCCGCCATTAATCCAGATAATCCTTCAGCTTGCGGCTGCGGCTGGGATGACGCAGTTTGCGCAATGCCTTTGCTTCAATCTGACGGATACGTTCACGGGTAACGTTGAATTCCTTACCTACTTCCTCCAGAGTACGGGCCCGTCCGTCATCCAGACCGAAACGGAGTCTCAGTACTTTCTGTTCTCTCTCTGTCAGAGTACCCAGCACTTCCACCAGCTGTTCCTTCAGCAGGGTAAATGCTGCAGCATCGGAAGGAACCGGTACATTATCATCCTGAATGAAGTCGCCTAAATGGCTGTCTTCCTCTTCACCGATAGGAGTCTCCAGGGATACGGGCTCCTGGCTGATCTTTAAGATCTCACGCACTCTGTCTACCGGCATGTTCATCTCTTCCGCGATCTCTTCGGGGGTCGGTTCTCTTCCCAGCTCCTGCAGCAGCTGTCTGCTCACGCGGATCAGTTTGTTGATGGTCTCTACCATATGCACCGGGATACGGATGGTTCTCGCCTGATCGGCGATTGCTCTGGTGATGGCCTGACGGATCCACCAGGTCGCATAGGTGGAGAACTTATATCCTTTACGATAATCGAATTTCTCTACAGCTTTGATCAGACCCAGGTTACCTTCCTGGATCAGGTCTAAGAACAGCATTCCACGGCCTACATATCTCTTGGCAATACTGACTACCAGACGTAAGTTGGCCTCTGCCAGACGCTTTTTCGCTTCCTGGTCGCCCTCTTCCATTCTCTGGGCCAGTTCGATCTCGTGGGCTCGGAGATGTGTATAAGAGACAGGTTCGATCTCTTCCTCAGCACTTAACAGGGGCACCTTGCCGATCTCCTTTAAGTACATACGGACAGGATCCTCAATGCTGACGCCTTCCGGTACGGACAGGTCGATGTTCTCCACATCCACTTCGTCCTCATCGGTCAGAATGATCTCTTCGTCATCCACATCATCGTCATCGGTAATACGCAGCACATCTACGTTGTTCTGGTCCAGATACTCCAGAACCTTCTCCATCTGTTCCTCTTCCAGAGGCATGTCCGCAAAGAAGTCACTGATTTCCTGATACTCCAGCACATTCTTTTTCTTTTTCGCCATATTCAGGAGCTCTTTTATCTTCTCCGCAAATTTTGCCTGTGTGTTTTCATCCATTTTCGTGGTTCCATCCTTTCATTGCCATTATTTATAGCCATATTTCGTATTTTTTATAACTGTCCCGAGCCGCAAACCCTATTATTCCAGAGAAATGCGGGCTCTTTGTAATTCTTCCAGTGCTTTTTTGCCTTCCACCGCTTTTTTGACTGCGTTGACATCTGTACCCAGCTGCGCCATATAGTACTGGTAGCTGTTGCGTTTGACTGACACCAGAATGTCATGGAAAGCTCTTTCTCTCTCCTGCTTCGTGGACAATTCGGGAAGCGTTGTATGGAACAGCTCCGCTGCCTGCCTCTGCTCCTCTTCATCCTCAAACATGCTGATGATCCCCGCCGGCTGAAACTGTCCGTTGTCCAGCTCTGCAAACATCTTCTCCGCCACCTTGCGATACAATTCCTCCGTGAAATCCTCCAGAGAAATGTACTTACGTACAATCGTATACAGAGAAGGATCATCTCCGATCCAGGTGATCAGCAGTCTCTGGGACTTCCGTCCGCTCTCCGAAGGATCGCTCTTATTCTGTACTCCGCTGCGGGGACGGGGAATCGGTCTGGCGATTCCCGTCTGGGAAGCATATCCTATGACCATTTTGCGCAGATCATCGGGACGGATCATATATTTTTCGGCAATGGCCTGCAAATAATTCTCCCGCTCCAGATCTTCCGAAAATTCGCACAGTTTCTGTGCGATCTCCCGGTGGAACTTCGTCCGCTGTTCCGGATCACTCTGATCGTATTGTTCACTCAGGATACGGATCTCGAAGTAGAAACTGTTCTCCGCCTGATCGATTCTCTCCTGAAAAGCCTCTTTCCCCAGATTCTTGATAAATTCATCCGGGTCCTTATAAGGACGCATATTGATGACTTTACCGGTAAGCCCGGCCTCCCTGAGAATACCGATGCCCCGGAGTGCCGCCTTGGTTCCGGCACCGTCGCTGTCGTAGGCCAGCAGGATGTTTTCCGCATAACGGTGTAAAAGGTTAGCCTGTTCCACCGTAAATGCCGTTCCCAGGGATGCCACCGCCTGGGTAAATCCCGCCTGATGCATGGCTATGACATCCATGTAGCCCTCGCACAGGATAATATTGCCCGTCCGGGCAGTCCTTGCGAAATTCAGTCCATAAAGATTCCTTCTCTTATCGAAGATCATGGTCTCCGGTGAATTCAGGTATTTCGGTTCCCCGTCTCCCATGACTCTGCCGCCGAAGCCGATGACCCGGTGGTTGATATCCTGTATGGGGAACATGACACGATTCCAGAACTGGCTTCGCAGTCCCCGCTGTTCAGAAAACATTGCCAATCCGGAGTCTTTGATCTCTTCGTCCGTAAAGCCCTTTTTCCGCAGGTACTGTACCACCTGCTCGCCGTTTTTCCCGGCATAACCCAGTCCGAAATGATGCATGGTCTCATCGGTCAGCTTCCGCCCCGTCAGATACCGCATTCCCACTTCGCCACGGGGGTCCCGCAGCATATAATAAAAATATTTTGCCGCTTCCTTATTGACTTCCAGCAGCCGCATACGTTTGCCGGCTTTTTTCTTCTGTTCCGGTGTCTCCTCCACTTCGGGAAGCTTTACCCCGGCGCGGTCCGCCAGGATCTTAATGGCCTCCGGGAAGGTATCGTTTTCATATTTCATAAGAAACGTATATACATTTCCGCTGGCATGGCATCCGAAGCAATAATACATCTGTTTGTTCGAAGACACCGAAAAGGAAGGTGTTTTTTCGTTATGAAAAGGACAGCAGCCCCAATAGTTGCTTCCCTTTTTTTTCAATGAGACATAGCCCGATATCACATCCACGATGTCATTTCTGGCTCTGACTTCTTCTACCAGTTCTTCGGGATAATACACGTTTTTTAACTCCTATTTTATCTTGTAGCTATCTCTGCCAGGATTTCGGTATGTAAATATCCTCGTATAC
>ERZ1504703.464-NODE-464-length-13113-cov-3.541584_pt1 | contig 13113 bp, 8 predicted proteins | sample MGYA00572393_ERZ1504703 | MGnify/ENA primary metagenome ERZ1504703 (study PRJEB39906, sample SAMEA3182102) | gut metagenome | biome: human; feature: gut; material: Stool; isolation source: human stools | place: Canada | collected 2013-02-18 ...
CGTACACCCCGACAGATATCAGCCGTTGCTGGAAGAAGAACTGCATCGGATCACGGAAGACTTTTCACCGGATGTGATCCACTGTTTCGGCACGGAATATCCACACACACTGGCAGTATGCCGGGTGTTTCCCCACAAGGAGAAGATACTGGTGGGAATTCAGGGAATCTGTACGTTGTGTGCGGAGGCATATTTTGCCGATATGCCGAAATCGGAGATCCACAAGACCACTTTCCGGGATCTGGTGAAGAAGGATACCCTGCGCAGCCAGCAGGAAAAATTTGCCCGCAGAGGTGTAATGGAGAGGGAAGCAATAGGACTTGCCGGCAATATCACCGGAAGAACCGCCTGGGACAGGGCAGTGACTACCGCGTGGAATCCCAAGGCACATTATTATACGATGAATGAGACCCTGCGGGCTTCCTTTTATGAAGGACAATGGCAGCCGGAGCACTGTGAACCCTATTCCATTTTCGTCAGTCAGGCGGATTATCCTCTGAAAGGACTGCACTATCTGCTGCAGGCCTTGCCACAGATCCGGGAGAAATATCCCCGGGTACAGGTGTATGTGGCAGGAAATGATCTGACGGCATACCGGACGCCGAAGGAAAAGCTGAAAATATCGGCATATGGCCGTTACCTGCGCAGACTGATCCGGGAAGGACAGCTGGAGGACAGGGTACACTTCCTCGGAAAACTGACCGGAGAAGAAATGAAGGAAAGATTTCTGAAAAGTCATCTGTTCCTGTGTTGTTCCTCTCTGGAAAATTCACCGAATTCCCTGGGAGAGGCCATGCTTCTGGGAGTTCCCTGCATCAGCACGGAGGTAGGGGGAATCCCCAGCCTGTTTGATGGCGGAAGGGACGGCCTGTGGTGCCGGGGACATCAGCTGTCGGAAGTGGCTGAAAATGAGAAATATGCGTCAGATGCTTCTGAAAGTAAAAATAACATGCGAAATTATAAAACGACAAAAACAGAAGAATTGGAAAATATTGTAAATTCCATGGCAAATTCTATTATCGAAATGTGGGGTTCTCCGGAGAAAATGCTGGAATACTCAAAAAATGCAAGAGAACATGCAAGAAAAACCCATGATAAAGAGCAGAATTTCACAAAATTGCAGGAAATCTATGCAAACATAGCAGGGAGGAAGGAATGAAGCTGATATTTGTCTCAAACTATTTTAATCATCATCAGCTGCCCTTCTGTGATGCTCTGTATGAATTGCTGGAGGGAGATTTCTGTTTCCTACAGACACAGCCCATGGAAGAAGAACGGGTGAAGATGGGCTGGCAGGCCGAGGAACGTCCCTATGTGCGCTACGCTGCGAAGAATTCGTGTGCACATAAGTCTGGGGGGGAGAAAACACCCGGCTCTGAGTCGAACAGCAACGCCGTCACAGATGCGGAAGATTTTGAGAAACTATTGCTTACCGCGGATGTGGTGATCTTCGGCGGATGCGATGACGAAAGCTATATTCAGGAGAGACTGACTGCCGGAAAACCGATCTTCCGTTATAATGAACGCTTATATAAGGAAGGGCAATGGAAGGCTGTTTCTCCGAGAGGCCTGTTGCAAAAATACAAGGATCACACCAGATACCGTAAGGCACCGGTGTATTTCCTGTGCGCAGGAGCCTATGTGCCTTGCGATTATCACCTGATCCATGCCTACCCCGGCAAAATGCTGCGCTTCGGCTATTTCCCGGAGACCAGGCATTACGAGGCAGGGCAGCCCTTCAATCACAAAGACCCGGGCAGCATTCTGTGGGCGGCCCGGATGATCGACTGGAAGCATCCGGAGCTGGTGGTGAAAACAGCATCTTATTTAAAAGAACATCTGGAAGAAAATACGTTTCATATTACCATGATCGGCGGAGGGGAACTGGAGGAAGAGACGCATCGCCTGGCAGAGGAACTCGGAGTGACCGACGTGATCACCTTTCCCGGTTTTCAAGGCCCGGAAGAAGTCCGGGCGGCCATGGAAAAGTCAGAAATCTATCTGGTCACCAGTGACCGCAAAGAAGGCTGGGGGGCAGTGGTGAATGAAGCCATGAACAGCGGCTGTGCTGTGGTGGCAGATCATATGATCGGAGCGGCTCCCTGGCTGATCCGTCAGGGAGAAAACGGCAGGATGTACCGGGACGGTGAGGAACAGGAATTATTTCGGACCGTGGAACGGCTTCTCAGGGATCCCGGAGAGTGCCGCAGACTGGGAGAAAACGCACAGCAGACCATTCTCGGGGAATGGAATGCCCGGACGGCTGCGGAAAGATTGATCGAACTGTGCCGGAAAATGAAGTTCTTGCCAGAAATGTCAGAAGAACAGGAAATGCCGGATGCCGGCCAGGATGTGATGCAGGACATCGCAACACCTGCCCCGGTGATTCCACAATTATGGAATGACGGCCCCTGCTCTCCGGCCCCTGTAATCCCGGAGCGGTCTATGTATAGGAGAATAAACAGTGAACAGTAGTGTAACCAAGCAACCGCTGATCAGCGTGATCGTGCCGGTGTACAATATCATACCGTATCTGCCCCGCTGCGTGGAAAGCCTGCGGACACAGACTTACGAAAATCTGGAGATCCTACTGATCGATGACGGTTCCACGGATGAGACACCGGCATTATGTGACCGGCTGGTAACGGAGGATGAGAGAATCCGCGTCTTCCATAAAAAGAACGGCGGGCCTTCTTCCGCCCGGAATTTCGGATTACAGCAGGCCGGGGGAGAATATGTGGACAGCGATGACTACGTGGATGCGGATATGTATGAGCGGCTGTACGGGGCAATCGAAAAGACCGGAATGCCCGTAGCGCAGGTCGGCAGAGATGAAATCGACAAAGACGGCAATATTTTACCGAATATCTGCGAGCCGGTGGCAACGGAACAGGTGATCCCGGCAGAAGGTTTTCTGAAGGAACTTCTGATGCACCGCGGAGACTGCTCCTTCTGTACCAAGCTTTTGCGGAAGGACCTGTTTACCATAGAACAATTTCCGGTGGGGGCACTGAATGAAGATTTTCATTTATTAGTAAAAATGCTGACCCGGGAGGAAAGTGCAGTTCCGGGGATTGCATGCATTCCCGGACAGGCATATCATGTATTTTATCGTCCGGACAGCAATACCAGAGACAAGAACCGGTTCTCCAGAGTATTCGCCGACAATATCGACAATGCGGACATGGTGCTTGCACTGGTGGATAAAAAATATCCGGAGCTGTCGGAAATCGCATTCCGGTTCGGGATCTTCCAGCGGCTGGATTATCTGCTGCACATCCCTATCGCCCAGATGACCGGGGACAACGCATTCTACCGCAGGGTGGTGCGTGACTTGCGTCACGGCTGGTGGAGAGCCATGAAAAATCCCTGGCTTACCAAAAAGAACAAGTGTTATCATACACTGTTTGCCATTGCACCGAAGGGAATCCGGGTACTGCATAAGAAACTGAAGCACATAGAGTGATGTCCGACGTAGAGGCAGGATAGAACGGGCAACACAGCAACCATAGAATAAGGAATGAGTCACGTTACATGAAGAGAAAATTGGCATTTCTGGGAGCAATTCTCCTGGCGGCATTTATATTCACCTACGAGGGAAATACCTATCAGACGCATGCATTGGATGAAGAAGATCAGGCATGGATCGAAGAAGCACGAGGGGCTTTGCAGAATATCGTAGAAGACCGGGAAGTCATGGCACTGGTCTATCTGTGCGATGATCTGACGATCCGTGCGGAAGCGTCGGAAGACAGCACAAAAGTGGTCACCGTGCCCAGTGGACAGATGGTGGAGATCCGGGATGTGACGGTGGATGAAGACTATCAGGTCTGGGAAAAAGTATCCGCCGAGGTAAAGGGCAAGGTCTACGAGGGATATATCCCCCGGGATTATCTGGCATGCTCGGATGAACGTTTTCTGGAATGGGAAGAACTGTACGGCATGAATCCCGGGGCGGCGGTTATGCTGGCAGAGGAAAATGCCACCGGTGTCTATGCGGACATCGAGCAGTTTCCGGAGAGCTACCGGCCGGCATTGCAGGCTTTGAAACAGAAACATCCCAACTGGACTTTTGTACGACAGAATACCGGACTGGATTTCCAGACCGCAGTCAACAACGAACTGCAGGGTGGAAAAAGTCTGGTCTATAAGAGTTACGGGGATTATTGCAAGGAAGGACAGCACAGCCCCAACTGGTATTTCGCTTCGGAGGATGTACTGAAATTATACATGGACCCCAGAAATTCCCTGCAGGAGAATGCTATTTTCCAGTTTGAACAGCTGACCTACAACGCAAGCTATCATACGGAAGAAGCGGTAAAGAATTTCCTCGAGGGAACCTTCATGAACAGCAGTCAGAACGCACCGGAGACCTCGATGAAATTCTACCATATTTTCTGGTCCATCGGTGCGGAGGAGAACCGGCAGGTCAGCCCGTTCCATCTGGCAGCTAGAGTACTGCAGGAGCAGGGAGAGGGGACATCCCCGCTGATCTCCGGCACCTATCCCGGTTATGAACATTATTACAATTATTTCAATGTGGGAGCTTCCGGCAGTACCAATGAAGAAGTGATCCGCAATGGATTGAATTATGCCAAAGATCATGACTGGCATGGAGCCTACTACTCGATCCTTGGAGGAGCGGAAGTAATCTCCGCAAGCTACATACGTAAGGGCCAGGATACCCTGTATTTACAGAAATTCAATGTATCCCCCACTGCCAGCAATCCGGTATATACCCATCAGTATATGCAGAACATCTCAGCACCCACCAGTGAGGCACTGAGCATGAAGAAATTGTATGAAAGTGCGGGAGCGCTGGAGAATACCTTTGTCTTCAAGATTCCGGTCTATGAAAATATGCCGGCCAGCCCCTGCCCGATGCCGACTTCCTCTACCAATGTGGTATTGCAGGTACCGTCGGGTTACGATGCTTCCACGATCTACGTGGACGGTATTGCCTATACACCACAGGTGCGGAATAACCGCCGTATCGTCAAACTGCCGAACGGAAATGCCCAGTCGGCGGTCGTGTACCGGTATAATGAGAACGGAGCGCCCATCGGCATGTATGTCTGGACCCTGGAATATCGTAACAATGCCTATGTGGCCACAGAACAGCCGGGACTTACGGATCTGCTGACCTACCATGGATTTTCCATCCGGATTACCGGAAAAGCGGGAATCCGCTTCAAGACCGGTATCAGTACGGACCTCAGAGCACAACTGCTGGGAAATGGTGTGAACGGTTATCATCTGAAGGAATACGGAACACTGGTCATGAACAATGCCAACCGGACAAGCTATCCCATGATCAAAGGCGGCGAAAAAGTCATCAGCGGACTGGCTTACGGTACGAATGCCAACGGCACCCATCAGGACAGTATTTATGAGACCGTGAGTGGCAGATACCGGTTCACTTCCGTACTGGTCGGCCTTCCGGCAAACCAGTATAAGGTGGAATATGCATTCCGCGGATACATCATCCTGAACAAGGATGGCAAGGACATTACCATCTACGGTCCGGTGCAGGCCCGCAGCATCTACGCTCTGGCACAGCAGGTCCTGAACATGGGAACCTATGCACAGGGCTCGGAGGCGGATACTTTCCTGCGAAAACTGATCAGTGATGCACAATAGTTAAGAATGAAAAACAGATAGGACAAAAAGATGAAAAGAAAAGCAACAAGATTTCTGGCACTGGCCATGAGCGCTGTTCTGGTAACATCCCTGACGGCCTGCGGAGATGGCAGTGATGAAAATGCGAAGGATGCCGTGACTCCCGTAGAGGCACAGCCGATGCTCTCAGAGCTGGAGCTGGAGATTCTCAATCTGGAGACAAAATATAATAAAGGAGAGTTTACCCAGGAGGATTATCTGTCATTGGCCGATGCCTACAACAGAGCGGGATACATCCGCAAACAGCGGGATATGCTGGAACAGGATTACCGGCTTTATGCGGATGAGGAAGCATTTGCTGCTCTACAGGAGATCAGCGTGAATCTGGAGGAAGAGACAGAGGGGATCCGCAGCCGTGCACAGGAAATGCAAAATGATCTGGAGCTGACCGAGTATCTGAGTGAGAGCGTGAATCTCATCGACAGCGAGGACTGGTTCACCACCATGATGCCCAAACTGAAAGAGGGACAGCGAAACTACTATCTGGAAAGAGACAGTCAGCCTCTGCTCTATGTACAGACCGGCTATACGGAAGAGGGACAATGCTTCTCCAGGGTGTGGTATACCGGAAGTGACACGAAACGTTTTCTGAGCCAGGAGGGTGCAACGATCCGGCTGGTAACAGTGACAGCGGCCGGTGCGGACGAGAACATCGCGGATCCGGCAGAAACTGAGAATCCCGATGCCACACAGGAAACGGGAACCACAGAAGCCAGAGCCCGGGAAAATACAACGACAGAGATTTCGGATACAACAGCGCCTCTGGCAGATACACCGGAAACCATGAAAGACTGGAACGGCACCTTCGAAGCCTGGAGCGTGGACAGCGCTACCGGAAGCATTACCCATGAACAGGGAACCATGCAGGGCGGTGTGCTCGCCGGAGACTATACCTGCGATGTCCATACCGGAGAAGGTGCGCTGGATGTCTATTCCCTCTGGAGCAACCGGGAGGGCATGGAATATATCACTTACACGGGAAGTTTTGATTCCGAAGGAAAGATCCTGACAGAGCAGCCTTCCGAAGAAATCAAGAAAAAACTGCTGGAGGGAACAGATTATACGGATCTGATCCTCTATGCCTATGATGCTACCGGTGAAAACTGCCTGTGGCAGGGAATCGGTGAGGGTATTACCGCAGAGGAGTATCGTTTTTGCGGGGAAATGATCGGACTGGAGACCCGTCCGGAATACACGTCCTATGAGGTGACAGAGGATATGACAGCAGAGGACAATGCAAATACAGCAGAGGGAACCGGTGCCGCCACGGACGGCGGAGAGAACGGCAACGCAGCGGACAACACCACGGGTGCCATAGACAGTGATACCCCGCAGATCCGTATTTTTGACGGAGAAGTACAATGGTTTGACGGAAAATACTGGGTCAGCGCCGGTGCGGTCAGAGAAATGGCAAAACAGGATCCTTTTGCGGCTTATGAAGAAAACCATGATACCACTGCATCCGGAAGCGTCACGGGAAGCATTACCGGCAAAATCACCGGCAGTGCAGATGGCAACAGTACAGCCGGTAACGATGGGCAGACGATCACCGGCAGCGGAACCGTGTCGGGAGACAAGACCGGCGGAAGTATTCAGAAACCTGCAGCCACCCAGAATCCCGGCACCACGCCAAAGCCAACGACCAAACCTGCTGCGACAAAGCCTGCAGTCACTCCAACCCCTGCGCCCACACCGGCTCCGACCCCGAAACCTGCGCAGGATGATGACGATGACGACGATGATGACAGCGGCAGCAGTGATTCCGGCAGTAGTGATTCTGGCAGCAACGATAGCGGAAGCAGTGACAGCGGCAGTTCCGGTGGAGACAGCGGCGGAAGTGATGTAGATATGGACTGGACACCGGATCTATTGTAAGAAAGGATATTTTATACCAATGAAACTGACAGAACGAAAGAAAATGATATTGATCCACATCGCGTGGATCCTGGCACTGGCGGTGATCCTGTGGCCGCTGTTTACGATCGCAAAATACGATTATCCCTCTGCAGATGACTGGTCTTTCGGAAAATATATGTACCGGGCAATGCAGGCCGGAGAAGGAATCGCCGGTGTATTTCATGCGATATACCAGACATTGGCACAAAATGTGTGGGAAGCCAGATTTTCCATACTGATTCTGTCGGCTTTGCAGCCTGCGGCATTTGGAGAACATTTTTACCGGATCACCCCCTATCTGATGATCGGTTCCGTGATCCTGTCCCAGTTCCTGCTGCTCAGAGAATGCATTGCGGGCCAGGCAAAGGAGAACCGCTGGCTGATCCTGCCCATCGGTATTCCCATGGCAATTCTCCAGGTGCTTTACTGCCCCTATCCGGAGGAAAGCTTTTATTGGTATAACGGTTCGGTGAATTACACTTTTGTGTATAGCTTGTCACTGGTCCTGCTGACACTGTATCTGGAAATTGCGCTTCGCGAGACCGGCAAGGCAAAGCGTGTCGTGCTTACCGTGCTGGCCTGCCTGCTGGCGATTCTGGTGGGTGGCAACAATTTTTCCACCAGCGTATCCACCATGTGCCTGTTGATCTGTCTGCAGATCTTATTCCTGATCTGCCGTAAAGATGCTTTTCGCCGGACCTGGATCGTGACACTGTTAGAGACACTCAGCGTATTGATGTGTGTGACTTCTCCGCTGACAGCCACCAGACTCAACGGCAATTTTGGCGGCAACACAGCCAATTCCCCTTTGATGGCCATCTGGCTGTCCCTGGAGAGAACTTTTCTGAATATTATCAGCTGGACGAATCTGAAGGTCCTGCTGTTACTGGTTCTGCTGATCCCTTTCTTCTGGAAAGCGGTCAGAAAAATGAACTATGAGTTTCGCTTCCCCGGCCTGTTTACTGCGCTGACCTTCGGGGTATATGCCTCCCAGGCTACTGCAACGATCTATGTGGATGGCACCATGGGCGGCGGCAGGCAGGGAGCTATCCTGTGGTATTTTTATGTGTTGTGGATGGTGGCCAATGTACTGTACTGGTGTGGCTGGATCGCAAAGCGGGTTCTGAAAGCGGAAAAGAGTGAAAAGGCAGACCTGTTGGCACAGAAATACCTCCTGCGTTATTTTGCAGTGACGGGGGCACTTCTGGCAGCAGTCGTTCTGTTCGGCAATGTCCAGAGCACCACCAGTTACCGTGCCTACCGCATGTGGAGAAACGGCTGGGCACAGGCCTACGGTGCCGGTTGGGAAGAGCGGATCGCCGTGTTGAAGGACGATTCCGTAAAAAATCCGGTGTTCCAACCGCTGAATTATGTGGAACTGCTCATGTATACCGATCTGCAGCCCGAGAATGGCTATGTGTGGGTGAATTGGGCCTGCGCGGAGTATTATGGGAAGGAATCTGTGACGGTGGTAGCCGGGATGACGGGAGAATAAAGTCATATAATAAGATTAAATAATGACAAAAATGTAAAATATGGACAATATAAGTAATAAAACCACATATAAAACCCATATAATGAGATAAAAATGTTGCATTGTCTAACAAAAAGTGTATAATAAATAGGACACCGGACATGATATAGAGTGTGATAGCATGGATTTTTGAGCTTATCATACCATAAATAACGGAGAGGACTGGAACATATGACCAAATATATCGAGAACCTGAATTTGTACTTAGATGCAAGGAAGATCAAACAGACTTATCTTAGCATGAAGACAGGGATTGATGCCAAGAAGATGTCCAGAATTTTGAACGGAGTACAAGACATTACCGGAACGGATATGGAAAAAATATCTGCTGCTTTGGGTGAGAATACGGAATATTTTTTACGGGATCCGTTTCCAGTTCCGCGAATGTATGAGCAGGAGCCGGAAAAAGTCACGTTTTATGCAGGAGAGCCTGCAAAGGAACAGGAAAAGATAGCAAATACTTTATTGAAATTATTAGAAAATATAGACGAAGTAATGAGTGCAAAGGGAAGATTCTTAAACATATCGAGGTAGTATTTATTATATGAATATCGACAGATTACGGAAAATAATAGAATATAGTGAAAAAAACAGAACACAGATGGACAGTAAAGTTGCAAAGTTCTATTCTTTTACCGGAATCAGTGAAGACAAAGATATGCTGAATATTCTTCAGATCGTCCGGCCTGCATTGCGTCAGAGAGGGTACATTGTACTGGAAATACCATTTGCGGATGAAGAAATCGGAGCGCTGTGCTATCATGGAGATGCATTGGGATATATTTTGATCAATACATCATTACCCCGGGTAAATGCAAATTTTGCAATTTGCCATGAGATTTATCATGCATTTTATCCACAGAATGAATTTAAGGCAAAAGCAGAATTTGCAGATGACTATTTTGAACATGAAGAGGAATATGAAGCCAATATTTTTGCAGGAATGCTTCTGATGCCTGAGAGCAGTTTCCGGCAGATGTATCGTGTATTCAGGGCCCAATCGGATAATAATGAAATGGATACGCTGATCCGTTTGATGAACTATTATCAGGTACCTTATATGGCGGCACTGGTCCGGTGCTATGAGCTGGGTCTGACAGAATCCGGTATGCTTACGCAGCAGTTGATGGAACTGGATAAGGCATCCATTCGGGAAAAAATAGAAAACCTGTGGCTGGACAGCAGTATATTAGATGCCAGCAATAAGGATGATTATATTGCTGTGGAACGTGTAGTGAAACGTATGGGAATGGAATACCTTCAGGAGGGATATCTGAACGAAAGAACACTCCGGATGGTTCTTCAAAATATGAACTCTCTTTACAGAGAAATAAAGGGGGAACATAAATGATAAAGGGGTATTCGGAAATTCCGGAAAACTGGGGGAACATAGCTCCATATGTGAATAGGGGCAGTCTTGTACAGAGCATTTTTTTGTCAAAGAAATGCTTTTTCTATGATGCCTGTTCTTTTCGCTATCATGCAAATCTTAAGGAACAGGATGCCGAAAAAATATTGGAATATATACGACAGCAGGATGGAATCATAGTGATCACCAGATGCATTCTTATGGAACTGGCTTCACAGAGCCATAGTCTGGAAGAGTGTTATGTCAGATATGTAAAAAAGATCGCTGATTATGGAATAGCGTTGTATGTTATTTATGAGGAAGAATTGCAGGATATTATGGAGAGCTGCTTTTCTTCCAGACAACAGGTGAACAATTACCTGATCTGGGCAATCCGGATGATCAACAGTCCGGTAAGTACAATAGCAAAGACACTTCTTGAAGATGAGGGACTTCGAAATATAGTAGAAGAGAAAAGCAAAAACACTCAGGACTTTTACACGCGTTTTTTCTCCGGGGTGCGAAAAAATAAGGAAACAGGAGACAACCTTGGGGAAGAAATGCTTGCGGTATGCCTGCATGTTCTTGTGAAATTGCCGGAAGAAGAGGGAAAATTTTGCATAATTACAGATGATAAAGGCGCCGCAGGTAAAATAGATGCCTCTTTCAGACGGGTGAACCGGAGATACCGGGGAAAACGCGTTATTCTGTTCAGCACCCCTAAACTGGTACAGGCATTATACAATGAAGGGATTGCAGCAGAAGCAGAGGAATTACTGCCAATATTGCATGCCGGCAACAATGGAATCATCAAAATCCTTGGAGCTGAAATCTACGATATAGACAATCGGGAGATTACATTGGACTGTGCAGAGGCGGCCCGGAAAATAGTGGAGAAGAAGATACATATTGCGTTGTAGGGAAGGCATCGGTGGAATATCGGTGCCTTTTAAAGACAAAAATATTTGTCTAAGTCATTCGGAGTCTGCTAAAATTATTTTATGAACTACAAAATTGAAAACCTGTAAAAGGAGAAAATAAAATGATAGTAACACAACTTTCTTTGGCGGAGTATTTTGACTTGATTGTAGAGCGGGCTACATATGGTGGATATAAATGGGTAATAATGTTCATTGGCAGAAAAGCGGAAGCTGAAAAAATTTATAATGAAATAGAAAATTGCTGGGCAAGTCTAAATGATTTAACAAATAATAGAATTACATTTGTTTTTTCAGCCAGCATTCATATACGGGATAACTCATTTTATAAATTTCCGCATCAGGAACCATATAGAGGAAGGATGTGCCCGTTTGCAAGGATAGTTGGAAAAGACACATTTAGGGACAATGTAGGAGATTTCGAATACCTTTGCCACCATTTTCAATCGTACAATTGGAAAGAACTGCATACACAATCTATTACTGAATTCATTGAAAAAAATGAAATAAGGGAATGCGATTTGCCGGGATTGTTTGTATATAATGTCTATTTGCGACAGACTAAATATATACAGCTGAAAGATGAGGAAGGGATATATTCATTGCTAAGAAATTTCACTTATAAATCGAAACAAATCGATGATTTAATTGAAAATTCCAGTAGGAAAATGGACGATAACAAAGTAAAAGCAATATTTGATTTAGAAGAAGCAATTTTGAAATACGCAAATGACCAATCCCCTGAGTGCAAAAATCTTCTTTGTGAATTTTTAGCATCCGAAAGAGATTATAAAAGTTGTAAAGATCTGATTTGCAATAAAGACATAAGAAAAAAACTTGAGAACTATGAGCGGAGAAAACACCGGCTGAATTTAAATAGTGAAGAATATTTAGAGAAAAAAGAGGAATACATAGCTGACAGAAAGGAATATGAGAAGAATTTAAAGAGACTATCACAATGGATGTCAGATGATTTTACAATTGGTGAGGTGAAAAAAGACAAAGAAGAGAAAGCAGCAAAAGAAGACGGAGGAAGTGTAACGGAAAATTACACATTTGTTTTTATAATAGATGACTGGGGATATTCAAAAGGAGGAATAAATGTATTTAACAAGCTGCTTTGCGAAGCAATGAGTAGATTGGCGCACAGTAAAGTAGTGTGTGTGGTTCAAAATGTAAGTGCCGATAAAGAGAGGCAGACTACTGAAAATGGTATTGAAATATTATATATTTCAAAAGAAAATAATAATGAAAAGATAATTGCTAAAAAAATTATGAATATAACTTGTAAGGATTCAAAAATCATTTTTGTGGGTCATGATGTGCAAACAGGGGAGATGGCTATAAAATGCAAAAAAAGATTTTTAAATAGTAAATGTATCATCATACATCATATGGCCTATGCAGAGTATTATCCTATTTTAAATATGGATTGTGAAGTAAGCGAAGCCAAGGAAAATCTGCAAAGAGAAATACTACAACAGGCAGATATGGTTTTTGCTAATGGTGCGACCCTCGAGAAGTCGGCACAGGACATTGTTGGAGATGAAGTACCTGTTTTTAGAATTTATCCGGGGGTATCGGAGGTTGAACCTAGAAAGAATATTAATAATACATTTAAAGTAGTTACTTTTGGAAGAATTGAACAAGGCAAGGGATTAAAGAAAAATAATACAATCATTAAAGAAACATATTTGGCACTCGCTGCGTGGGCGGAC
>ERZ1504703.515-NODE-515-length-12316-cov-3.104967_pt1 | contig 12316 bp, 7 predicted proteins | sample MGYA00572393_ERZ1504703 | MGnify/ENA primary metagenome ERZ1504703 (study PRJEB39906, sample SAMEA3182102) | gut metagenome | biome: human; feature: gut; material: Stool; isolation source: human stools | place: Canada | collected 2013-02-18 ...
AAAAGTATGCAAAGTGGAAGTATGATGATCTTCCGATTTTGCCGGAACATTGGCAGTATCAGGTATCTGCCAGCACGAAAAAGCAGTTCGGAATCCTGAAAAAGCTCATGCAGCGGAAAGATGTGGAGAGTCTGATCTGTGCAACCGATGCAGGGCGTGAGGGAGAACTGATTTTTCGACTGGTTTACCATCAGTGCGGCTGCAAAAAGCCGGTGGAACGACTTTGGATTTCCTCGATGGAGGACAGTGCGATCCGAGAAGGCTTTCAGAAGCTTAGACCGGGAACAGAATATGATGCCTTATATGAGGCGGCCTTATGCCGGGAGCGTGCCGACTGGATTGTCGGAATCAACGCCACCCGGCTTTTCTCATGTCTGTATGGGCAGACCCTGAATGTGGGGCGCGTGATGACACCAACGCTTGCGATGGTGGTTATGCGAGATGCAGCAATCCGGGCGTTCAAGCCGGAGCCGTTCTACTCGGCAGAATTGAAATTCCGGGATTTTCAAGCGGGTGGTGAGCGGATGAAAGCAAAAGCAGATGCAGAAAAACTGGTGGCAGCGTGCTGTCAGGCGGGTAGTGCCATCATTACCAAGGTGGAGCAGAAAGAAAAATCAGAGAAGCCCCCGGCCTTGTTTGATCTGACATCGCTTCAGAGAGAAGCAAACCGGCAGCTGGGATTCACTGCCCAGCAGACCCTGGATTACACACAGGCTCTGTACGAGAAGAAACTCGTGACATATCCCCGTACCGACAGCCGGTATCTGACGGATGATATGGCACCGCTGGTGCCGGAACTTGTTTCTGTGATCCAGCAGAGCTTTCAGATTCAGGCGGATGTACCGGCACCGGTGAATGCAGCGCAGGTCATCAATTCTAAGAAAGTTACCGATCACCATGCTATTATCCCTACAAAAACAGCGGCGGGTTATGACATTTCCTCTCTTCCCAGTGGAGAACGGGCGATTCTTACCATGCTGGCGGTGCGGCTGATTTGCGCGGTAGGAACTCCCTGCCGCTATGCAGAAACCATAGTAGAAGCCGAGTGCGCCGGTCAGAAGTTCCGAACGAAAGGCAAAACAGTCACGGATATGGGCTGGAGACAGTATGCAGGAAAGCCGGTTGAAGAGACTGAGAAGAATGCAGAGGCAGGTGAACTTCCGATACTTTCGGAAGGCATGACACTGGAACTTGCCGGTGTCGATCTGAAAGAAGGCAAGACCAGCCCACCCAAGAGGTTTACCGAAGATCTTCTGCTTTCAGCGATGGAAAGTGCCAGCTCGGATGAATTTCCGGCCGGTGTAGAGCGAAAAGGCATCGGCACACCGGCTACACGCGCTGCCATCATCGAAAAACTGGTGCAGAAAGGGTTTATCGAGCGCAGGGGTGATAAGAAAACGAAATACCTTTGCTCTACGGACAAGGGAAATGCACTGGTGACGGTGGTGCCGGAACAGATTCAGTCCCCATCCATGACGGCAGACTGGGAGGAAAAACTGCTGAAAATAGAACACGGCGAGTATGACGGTGATGCCTTTATGGGCGAAATCAGCAACATGGTGAGCGGACTTGTCAAAACCTACGAGGCTGTGAAAGGTGCCGATGTGCTGATGCAGCCAGAGCACAAGGTCATTGGCTCCTGTCCCGCCTGCGGCAGTGATGTCTGTGAAACGGCAAAGGGTTGGTTTTGCAGGGATAAGAACTGTAAATTTGCACTCTGGAAGGAAAACAGATTCTTTCAGACACTGGGAAAGCAGATGACAGAGGAACTGGCAAAGCAACTGGTAAATCAGGGAAAAGCACGGCTTACCCATTGCTATTCCAGGAAGTCTGGACGTTACTATGACACAACCGTTCGTGTAGAGGCCGGCGAGGACGGTGCAGCAGCATTTAAGCTGGAGTTTGGAGGTAAAAAATGAGCATGAAAATGATGAATGCAGCTTATCTGGTGGATAATGCTGCGCTGCTTTCCTTGCAGGAAAAGCAGGACGGCGTGGAATTCCATTGCTTTGATATGGACAGCAAGGTGCAGACCACCGAGGGACACATTGGCTGGGATGTGTTGGATAAACAGCCGTCTTCTACGCTGGAAGAAAGCGCAAGGGTGGTAGCACTTCAGAAGATTCCCCAGCTTGACGGTCTTGCCGTTGCGCCGGTAGCTCCGGAGATGCTGGAGCAGGTACGCGGCGGCAGAAAGGTTCTCTGGCAGATGAAAAAGGCTGATCCTGAGCTGGAGAATGCAAAAAATATCCGGTTTATCACCAGCAACTACGAGGATCGGTTCAAAATTCCGGATGGCAGTGCAGTGGAGATCGAGTATCCGAACCGGAAGTTCTCAGCTCGCTGCGAATATATGGACGAATATCATTTGCGCCTGGGGTATGATGTTTTGCACATCTGTCAGCTGGCAGAAATGCTGGAACGCGGCGGTGGTACATGCCGCCCGGAGCCGCTGATTACGGAAGAACGCAGTGCATGGGATTTGGGAAGCAAGGGCTTTCTTGCCATTCAGACCTGTGAGGACGGTTACGACTATACCTTATATCATAAGGACTTTATGGAAATTGACGGTGGACAGATCGACAACCCGGAAATCAGCATGAATGCAGCCAGAGACCAGATTCTTTCGGATTATGGGTTCGGTGGCCGCACCATGACGCGGATTGACTATGATGAACTTTGTGATCGTGCAGAGGAAGCGGAAATCAGCAGACGGGAATCTGTGCTGGGTAAACTCTCGGATTTGTCTTCCAGAACGGATACGCCGGTGAAAGCTGCCAAGGCGAAGGAGGCAGAGCGATGAAATACAAGCTTACGAAGGCAGAGCAGGAAACCGTCATCAATTTTGATAATGAACTGGATATCGCCAGCATTTATACCCATGACAGCCGCCTGATTAAGAAGCTTCGGGAACTGCGAAAACAGTATCCGGAGCAGTTTATTTTGGAGCACCGGGAGCATGGGTCGGTCACTTATACGATTCCGAAACGCTGCGTCGGTATCCGACCGCCTTATAGTGAAAAGCGGCGGGAACAGCAGCGGCAGGAAGCAAAGGAAAACGGCCTGCCGTTTATGGAGAAGGGAGAAATGAACGATGGCAAGAATTGAAAAATGGGATGAAGTGCATGGAACGCAGGCACCGGACGAAAGAATGATGGCATTTCTCGACAGTACTACCGACCAGTATGCGATTTTGCAGCTTCGCCGCATCGAGGATACGGTATATGAACGCTTTTCGTCTATGCGCGAACTGGAACGGATGGGGCTGGAACCGGATATTGACCATTATGAAGTGGTTTATACGGCTCCGCTGCTTCCCTACAAGGATCAGAATACGATGTTGGAGGAACTGTATGCGAAATTCAATGTTTCCCGCCCTGATGATTTTACTGGGCATAGTCTTTCTGTGTCTGACATCGTGGCTTTACGGCAGAATGGTGTTGTAAGCTGTCACTATGTGGATTCCATCGGCTTCCAGGAGCTGCCCGGATTTTTGAAACCGGAGAATTATCTGAAAGCCGCAGAAATGGCAATGGAAGACGATTACGGTATGATTGACGGCGTAATCAATAACGGAAAGAAGGAAGAACCGGCGGAGAAAGCATCGGTTCTGGATCAGCTGAAGGAAAAGCAGGAGGCGGTGCCGCCTGCACCGCCTCGTAGGTGCTGCGAAGAAAAGGAGTTATAAATGCGTTTTACGGATGACGAATGGATGCTCATGATGCTTTACAGTCCTGGCACACGGACAGGGCTGATTGCAGAGCTTCAGATGATGCAGAAAAGTCTGACCGGCAGAGATAGAAACCTGCGCAGGTGGACGGCCTCGCTGCTTGCGAAACTGGCAGAGATGACGGATGCAGAATATGAGGCACTGGATTTGTATCCAGACGAATAAAGGAGAGGAGGAAAAAATAGATGATGACGAAAACGGCTTATTATATGCAGATGGCGCAGGAAGCTGCGGCACAGATCACTGGCAGCAAAGAGCAGTGGACAGCGTTTCTGACCACATCCGCACGGCTTTATAAGTATCCTTTTGCGGAGCAGCTGATGATCTATAAGCAGAGACCAGAAGCGACGGCCTGTGCAGAGTACGATCTCTGGAATGATCGGATGAACCGCTATGTGAAGCGTGGCTCCAAGGGCATTGCTCTTTTGGACATGCGCGGCGAGCAGCCGAAACTGCGGTATGTATTTGATGTGGCAGATACCGGAGAACGGAAGAATTCCCGACCGGTACAGCTCTGGAAAATGAATGCGGAGCATGAGCAGCCAATCATTCGCGCACTGGATACAGCATTTGATGTTTCTGCCGGTGCTGGGTCTCTGGAAAATCATATCATGGAAGCGGCAGAACGCCTTGCAAGGGATTACTGGGAGGAAAACCGCAGGCAGATCAGTGACATCGTTGCAGATTCCTATCTGGAAGGATATGATGAACTCAACATCGGAGCTTCCTTTAAGAGAGCTGCCGCTGTCAGCATCGCATATTCCGTCTTTACCCGGACGGTGGGCAATGCAGATGACTATTTTGAGCACGAGGATTTTCTGGACATCTTTGATTTTAATACGCAGGCTGCCGCCAATGTGCTGGGAACTGCGGTCAGCGAAATGTCCAGCCAGATCTTCCGGGAAATTGAACGCACGATCCGAACCTATGAAAGAGATAAGCAGGCAGAAAGGAGCCAAAACTATGATGGAGCTGAATTACACGAAGAACGGCGATTACCTGATTCCGGACATCCAGTTGTCGGTGCAGGAACAGAAGCCCCTGGGCAAGTACGGGAGGATGCGCAGAGCGTTTCTGCAGGAGAACAACACGCTGCTGTACAATCACCTGATCCTGACCGAGAAGCTGTACCCGCACCTGTGGGAGATTCAGGAGACCGCGACCGCACGGATGGAGCAGATGATGGCGGATCTTCTGAAAGCGAATCCGGCACCGGACAAGAAATCAAACCAGATGGCCTGGGTGCAGCACATGAACATGCTGAAAGCGCAGGCAGAGGAAGTCATTCTGACGGAACTTATCAACAGTTAAACTTCATGAGTCTGTTTCAGTCCGAAGCAGAGCAGATTCAGAAAATTGATGCGGCGGCAGAAAATGCAGCCAAAGAAGCGGAGAGCGAAAAGCCCTCCGCTTTTGTCATTTCTGAGGATGAAATCGACCGGATGCTGCGGACAGGCTCCAATTTTGAAGGCGGAAAGATCCGTATTTATGCGCTGTATCAGCAGCAAGGGGACGCAAAAGAACGAGCTGCATTCTTGAAAGCGGAATACGGTCTCGGTGGCCACAGCTATACCTTTATGGATGGCAGTCGCGGTTTTGCCGATTATAACGGAAGAGGTATTCTGCTTCGCAATTATGACCATGACCGGGAAGTGCGACTCACATGGTCGGCGGTGGATAAGCGGTTAGACCGGCTTGTGGAAAATGATCAGTACCTGACCGCGCTGGAAATGGAAGAGTATCGGAAGCTGGAGCAGGAATACGGCGCGCCGCTTCCTATGCCGACTGCCGCCCATGTGTTTCCGCCAACGCCACCGGAACGCTACGATACCGGAAATGAGCATGTGGACAACATGCTGAATACGGCTGCGGATGTATATGCCCGGAGTGAACTGGCGGCACCACAGCGGTTTACCGTGATGGAGACAGACGATGGTTATGCGGTCTGGGATGATATTCAGGACGGCATTCATGTGGAGCCGGATGGCGTCAGCGAAGAGTTTACCAGCGAATGGGAGGCAGAGACCTACCGCCAGCAGTTGATTGAAAAAGTTCAGGAACGGGAAGCAAAAGACTGGCTCTATGTTGAACAGAGCAAGCAGAATTTGCAGCAGGACATTCCATTCCCAGATGTGGAATCCGAAGAAGTACAGGAATCGGCTCACGCAGAGACAGATCCTCTGGTACTGGAAATGCAGGAACACGCCAGCGAACTTTCCAGAGAGTCTGGCTATGCACCGGATGAACGGTTTGTGGTCACAATGACCGGCGAGAACTTCCCGGATTCTAAGGATGCGTTTGCCATCTGGGATTATGTCAAAGAAGAGTATTACGGATATTCAGACGGAAAAGTGCAGACATTTGCCGATTATGTGAGTGCATCAGAGGCGTTGCAGGAGATTCGCGGCAGGAACATGGAGGCTGAAAAAGAGCCTGCAACTGTGCAGCCAGAACCCGCAGCTCCGGTGCAGCCGGATTATCGCGTTGGCGATACGCTGTATCTGGACGGAAAGGCATTTACGATTGAAAAAGTCGGGCTTTTCGATGTGGAACTTCGGGACCCGGATTCCGTGTATCCGATCTTCCGCTCGGAAAGCAAGGAAAATCTGGCAAGAATTTTGGGGCATGAGGAAAATGTTCACCTGCACAATCTGGTGGTTGATCTGAATTCTGGAAAAGAAGAAGCGTTCCGGGCAGGGCATGAAGCAAAACATGCGGAGAACTACCGCATCAACAGCTTTCACCTCGGCGAAGGCAGTCCTAAGCAGAAATTCCGTGCCAACATGGATGCCATCTACACGCTGAAAGCCTTAGAAAATCAGCATAGGGATGCGACACCGGAGGAACAGGAAACGCTGGCCAATTATGTCGGCTGGGGTGGGCTGGCAGATGCCTTTGACGCAGAGAAAACTGCCTGGACAGGCGAATATAAGGAGCTGAAAGCAGCTCTTACGGAAGAAGAATATGCCGCAGCCAGGGCTTCGACTCTGAATGCGCATTACACCAGCCCTACCGTGATCCGTGCAATCTATGAGGCATTGGACGGTATGGGATTTGAGAAAGGCAATATTCTGGAACCGTCGATGGGTGTCGGCAACTTCTTCGGTATGCTGCCGGATTCCATGCTGGGAAGCAGACTGTATGGTGTGGAACTGGATTCCATCACCGGGCGCATTGCGCAAAAGCTGTATCCGCAGGCAGAAATCAAGGTGGCAGGCTTTGAAACCACCGACCGGCGCGACTTCTATGATCTGGCCGTGGGCAATGTGCCCTTTGGCAACTACCGTGTCAGCGATAAGCCCTATGATAAACTCGGATTTTCTATCCACAACTATTTCTTTGCCAAGGCATTGGATCAGGTTCGTCCCGGTGGCATCGTGGCCTTTGTTACCAGCCGCTACACGATGGATTCCAAGAATCCGGACGCGCGAAAGTATCTGGCGCAACGGGCAGAACTGCTGGGAGCCATTCGACTTCCTAACAACGCATTCCGTGCCAATGCCGGTACAGATGTAGTGTCGGATATCATTTTTCTGCAAAAGAGAGACCATCCCATTGATATCGAACCGGATTGGGTGCATCTGGGGCTGATATCGGAGGGTATTACCCTCAACAGCTATTTTGTTGACCACCCGGAAATGGTGCTGGGTGAGATTACAACGGAAAGTACCCAGTACGGCAAGGAAGAATGTACGGTCATTCCGATTCCGGATGAGGATCTGGGAGACCAGCTGCATGAGGCGGTGCAGCACATCGGCGGTCACTATGAAGCACAGGAGCTGGCACCGGAGGAGGAGTTGTCCTTGCAGGGCGAAACTATTCCGGCAGACCCCAATGTCAAGAACTTCTCCTATGCCGTAGTGGATGGGGATGTCTACTTCCGTGAGAACAGCATCATGCGGAAGGCTGACCTTTCTGCGACAGCCACCGGCAGGATCAAAGGCATGGTGGAGCTTCGCACCATTGTGCAGGAACTGATCGACTATCAGCTGAACGATTACCCGGAGGAAGCGATTGCCCAGAAACAGCGGGAACTGAATGTAGCCTATGACCGATTCGCCGATCAGTATGGGCTTATCAACTCCCGTGCAAATGCGCAGGCTTTTTCAGAAGATTCGTCTTATTATCTGCTCTGCTCTCTGGAAAATGTAGATGAAAACGGCAGGCTGGAATCCAAGGCGGATATGTTCACCAAACGGACGATTCGACCGGAACGGGCTGTTACCAGCGTAGATACTCCGGCAGAGGCTCTGGCAATCTCCATCGGAGAGCGCGGCAAAGTGGATTTGCCCTATATGTCGGAGCTTTTAGGTACACCGGGAGAATTTGAAAAAATCCAGCAGGAACTGCATGGTGTCATTTTCAAAGACCCGATGACGCAGGGCGGCGAGGAAACCGGCTGGGTGACGGCTGATGAATATCTGTCCGGCAATGTCCGGGAAAAACTCCGCGTGGCAGAACTGGCTGCGGCTTCTGACCCTGCCTTTGCGGTAAACACGGAATATTTGAAGAAAGCACAGCCGAAAGACCTGGATGCGTCGGAGATTGATGTGCGCCTTGGTGCCACATGGGTCAATCGGGATTATATCCAGCAGTTTATGGAAGAAACCTTTGAACCGCCGTTCTATCTGCGCAGAAATATTGAAGTGAAATTCTCTCCCATGACGGCAGAATGGCAGATCACCGGTAAGAGTACACCGAGCCGGAATGATGTTCATGCCTATATGACCTACGGCACCAGCCGTGCCAATGCCTATCGAATTCTGGAGGATACGCTGAATCTGCGGGATATTCGTATTTACGATACCGTGGAGGATGCAGACGGCAAGCAGAAGCGGGTTCTGAATAAAAAGGAGACCACCCTCGCCCAGCAGAAACAGCAGGCCATTAAGGATGCGTTCCAGAACTGGGTGTGGAAAGACCCTTATCGCCGTGCGGACCTGGTGGAAAAGTATAACGAGCTGTTCAACAGTACCCGTCCTCGTGAGTACGATGGCTCCCACATCCGCTTTGGCGGCATGAATCCGGAAATCCGGCTGCGGGAACACCAGCAGAATGCCATTGCTCATGTGCTGTACGGTGGCAATACACTGCTGGCCCACGAAGTGGGTGCCGGTAAGACTTTCGAGATGGCCGCTTCTGCTATGGAGGCAAAACGGCTGGGACTGTGCCAGAAATCCATGTTTGTCGTTCCGAATCATTTGACCCTTCAGTGGGCAAACGAGTTTCTGCGCCTGTATCCGAGTGCAAAACTGCTGGTGGCAAGCAAAAAGGACTTTGAAACGGCCCGCAGAAAGAAGTTCTGCGCACGAATTGCTACTGGTGATTACGATGCAGTCATCATCGGGCATTCCCAGTTTGAGAAAATTCCGGTGTCCGCAGAACGGCAGGAGCGGATTTTGACTGCCCAGATTGATGAAATCGAAAACGCCATTGCTGAGATGAAATCCCAGAATGGCGAACGTTTCTCCATCAAACAGATGGAAAAGACCCGGAAAGGATTGGAGGCGAGATTGGAGAAACTCCGGGCAACCGACCGAAAAGACGATGTGATTACCTTTGAGCAGCTGGGCGTAGACCGACTGTTTGTAGACGAAGCACATGCCTTTAAGAATCTGTTCCTCTACACAAAAATGCGCAATGTTGCAGGCTTGTCCACATCGGAAGCGCAGAAATCTTCGGATATGTTTATGAAGTGCCAATATATGGACGAGTTGACAGGCGGGCGCGGCATCATTTTTGCGACCGGCACCCCGGTTAGCAACAGCATGACGGAGCTTTACACCATGATGCGGTATCTCCAGTACGGCACGTTGCAGCAGAAAGGGCTGACCCATTTCGACAGCTGGGCTTCTACCTTTGGTGAGACCACCACAGCCATTGAGCTGGCACCGGAGGGCTATACTTTAATAGGACGATAAAATTAACTGTCCTAAATTGAAAATACATAAGGAAGGAGGTTAAGAGAATGTCAAGGACTTCAAAGATTACAGCACTTTATGAGAGATTATCAAGAGATGATGACCTGAATGGCGAGAGTAATTCCATTACCAATCAGAAAAAATACCTCGAAGATTATGCCCGTAGAAATGGCTTTGAGAACATCCGCCATTTTACTGACGATGGTTTTTCGGGTGTAAATTTCAATCGCCCAGGCTTTCAGTCTTTGATAAAAGAAGTTGAAGCAGGCAATGTCGGAACATTGATTGTTAAGGATATGAGCCGATTAGGGCGAAACTATCTGCAAGTCGGATTTTATACGGAAATTCTGTTTCCGCAGAAAGATGTCCGTTTTCTTGCAATCAACAACAGCATTGACAGCAACAATGCTTCGGATAATGATTTTGCTCCGTTTTTGAATATTATGAACGAATTTTATGCCAAAGACACGAGCAATAAAATCAAGGCTGTATTTGATGCCCGAATGAAAGACGGAAAGCGTTGTAGCGGTTCAATCCCTTATGGATATAACCGATTGCCGAGCGATAAGCAGACGCTTGTTGTTGACCCTGTGGCTTCTGAGGTGGTAAAGCGTATCTTTCTGCTTGCCAATGAGGGCAAAAGTCCACGAGCCATAGCGGAAATACTGACCGAAGAAAAGGTTTTAATTCCTGCCGCATATGCAAAGGAATATCACCCAGAACAGTACAACGGGATTAAGTTTGCAGACCCTTATATTTGGGGCATATCTGCCATTAGAACGATTTTAAGCAGGCAGGAATATCTTGGACATACTGTTTTGAGAAAGTCGGTCAGCACCAATTTTAAATTGCATAAGAGAAAGACTACCGATGAAGATGAGCAGTATGTGTTTTATAACACCCACGAGCCTATCATATCGCAGGAACTTTGGGACAGCGTTCAGAAGCGAAAGAAACGAGTGAACAGAGCTGCGGCAAGAGGTACACATACCAACCGATTAAGCGGTTATCTGTACTGTGCCGACTGTGGCAGGAGAATGACTTTGCAAACGCATTATAGCAAGAAAGACGGTTCTGTTCAGTATTCTTACCGTTGCGGCGGGTATGCAAGCAGGGTTAATTCCTGTACTTCCCATACGATTAGTGCTGATAATGTTGAAGCCTTGATATTATCGGCAGTTAAACGCTTTTCAAGATTTGTTCTGAATGATGAAAAAGCCTTTGCTTTGGAACTGCAATCCCTTTGGAAAGATAAGCAAGAGGAAAAGCCGAAGCACAATCAATCGGAGTTGAAACGCTGTCAGAAACGCTATGACGAACTCTCTACGCTCATTCGTGGCTTGTATGAAAATCTTATATCGGGATTGCTACCCGAAAGGCAATACAAGCAACTGATGAAGCAGTATGACGATGAACAGGCTGAATTGGAAGCGAAAATGGAAACGATGAAAAAGGAACTTTCTGAAGAAAAAGACAGCACTATGGATATTCAGCATTTTATATCGCTGATACGCAAGTACAAAAATCCTACGGAAGTTTCTGATTTGATGTTTACCGAACTCATTGACAAGATTGTGGTGTATGAAGCCGAGGGTGTGGGAAAAGCAAAGACACAAAAGGTTGATATTTACTTCAATTATGTCGGACAGGTCGATATTGCCTACACCGAGGAAGAACTTGCCGAGATAAAAGAGCAGGAAGAACAGGAAGAAAAGAAGCGATTGGAGAAACAGCGTCAGCGTGAAAAAGCCTATCGAGAGAAGCGAAAGGCAAAAAAACTTGCTGAAAACGGTGGCGAAATCGTCAAAACAAAGGTATGTCCTCATTGTGGGAAAGAGTTTACCCCTACAAGCAACCGACAGATTTTCTGTTCAAAGGATTGCTGCTATCAGGCAAGGCAGGATAAGACAAAAGCCGATAGAGAAGCGGAAAAAGGAAGTCATTATTATCGTCAGCGTGTATGTGCTGTGTGTGGCAGTACTTACTGGCCTACACACAGTCAGCAGAAATTCTGTTCCGAGGAATGTAAAAAGGTAAATCACAATAAGAAAACCTTGGAGTTTTACTACAAGAAGCAAAAGGAGAAAGAACTATGCAAAGATTTATTACAGACGAAAGAACAGGTATCCGATACGAACTCATCGGAGATTACTATTATCCCTGCCTGACAGTAGAGAAAAGTCCTCCCCTTTCAAAATATGGTCGATTGCGGCAACGATATTTGAGGGAACATAAGCGTGTGCTATATTTTAATCTGCTGACAAGCGGAAAGTTATATGAACACCTTGCCGAAATTGATACTTCGGCTCGTGATATGGCGGAATATCTGATAAAGGAAATGGCAAAGAAGCAGGGTGTAACGGAAGAACTGAAAGCAACGGATATGATGAGATGGATAGGATTGATGAATAACATTCGAACCTGTGCCGATGAGATTGTATTGAATGATATTGTGTATTCCTAACGGATACCAACCGAAGAAGAACTGCTGTCAAACCGATGGCAGTTTTTCTTTTTCGGCAAGTATTCAAGAAGTCATTAAGTCGTGAGTATAATCGAAGTGGTAGAAAAATTCGTAAAGATGTGGTACAATACTTTTGCTTGTGAGCGACAAATCGGAATTTGTGGAGAGATTTCTTGAACTTTCCTTATTTTACGGGCTTTC
>ERZ1504703.533-NODE-533-length-12001-cov-3.667420_pt1 | contig 12001 bp, 10 predicted proteins | sample MGYA00572393_ERZ1504703 | MGnify/ENA primary metagenome ERZ1504703 (study PRJEB39906, sample SAMEA3182102) | gut metagenome | biome: human; feature: gut; material: Stool; isolation source: human stools | place: Canada | collected 2013-02-18 ...
GGCATACTTCGAGCCGAAGAAAGACAACTATTAACGGAGTTCTTTTATTGAACGAGCCCGGATCCGCTGAACGGATCCGGGCTTTTTATACAATCCAGGGCTTTTTTCGGTCGGACAGGTCGTACCGGAGATATGCGGATGAAAAGCGATAATAAGGCATTATCACCGAAACGGGAACGGAAAATCCAAAATGGAAACGGTTACAACCCCAACAGGAGGCGGGTATCCGTCATGAATCGCTCGTACCGCTGCCGTGAATCGGCCGGCATGGAGAGGGTGTCGCCGACCTCCGAAGGGGTGATCCGGTAGCCGGGTGTCAGGACCCACACCGGCGTCAGTTCGAGCGAGTAGCGCAGCGAACCGTCGGGAGAACGGGTTACCTCGACGGTCGCCACGATTCCGCCGTCGCAATAACGCTTCCGCTGGTTGGACACGAAATTACCGAGCGAATAGAGTACGATCCCGTTACTGTCCTGTTCGTAAGGCTGTACGACATGCGGGTGGCTGCCGACAATCAGATCGACCCCGTGTCTTCGCAGAAACCCGGCCAACTGCCGCTGCACCTTGTTCGGTCGACGTTCGTATTCGTTGCCCCAGTGCATGCAGGCGATCACGCAATCCACGCCGTCGTGCTCGACCGCCGCCAGGTCCGCGGCGATCCGCACCGTGTCGATGGGATTGACCGACAATCCGGAAGGGACCGGAAGACCGTTCGTACCGTAGGTGTAGTTCAGCAGGGCGAAACGTATGCCGCCCGCTTCGAAACGGAGCGGATGCCTCGCCCGGAAATCCGAGCTGTCCAGAAAAACGCCCGTATGTTCGATGCCGTGCCGGTCGAGTTCCCGGATCGTCGTACGGATGCCTTTCGATCCGCCGTCGCAGCAGTGGTTGTTGGCCAGTACGGTAATGTCCACGCCCAGGGAGTCGAGTGCCTCGGCCAAAGCCGCAGGGGAGCGGAAGCAGGGGTAACCCGTATAGGGTCCGGATTCGGAAAGGGTGGTTTCGAGATTGACGATCGCTGCATCGGCCGCACGGAAGCGCTCCCGCACCCAGTCGAAAGAGGCATTGAAATCGAAATCGCCTTCCGGCGTACGCGCTGCGGTGAGCTGGGGCGTATGCTGCATCAGGTCCCCGGCGAAGACCAGCCGGGCACGCCGTACCTCCGGGAGGGATGGCTTGGAAGGTATGTCGATTTCGGCTGTCCGGCTCCGATGCGACAGCGTGTGGGAGCAACAGACGTAAAGGGCGCCGGCTGCAGACAATCCGATGATTGTCAGAACGATGATTTTCGAAAATTTCTCCATTTCCCGTCAAAAATACGATACGGGGCAGAATTATCCAAAAAACTCCGTAGATTTGCGTCGGCGTTGATGGGCGCATTCCGAAAATAGATTGTTATGAATAATTTGCGAGGTGTGCTGTATGCCGTCGTTTCGTCGGCTACGTTCGGGTTGATCCCGCTGTTTTCGATTCCGCTGCTGCAAGGAGGTATGTCCTCCCCGGCGATCCTGTTCTACCGCTTCGGACTGGCCGCCGCGATGATGGGGCTGATCGCCCTTGCGACCCGGCGGCCGCTTCGTATTACGTGGCCGCAAACCGGCACGCTGTTGCTTCTGGGTGCGATGTATTCCGTGACGGCCCTCGGGCTGTTGCGTTCTTACACCTACATTCCCAGCAGTGTGGCCACGACGATCAACTTTCTATACCCGCTGGGCGTGGCGATCGTGATGACGCTGTTTTTCCGCGAAAAAAATTCCGTCTGGCTGCTGGTTGCGATCCTCATCTCACTGGTGGGTGTGGCGCTGCTTTCGTGGGGCGATATCGGCGGTCCGCAGAGCGACCGTGCCATCGTCGGCGTCGGGTTCGCGGGAGCGACCGTGCTGACCTACACGATCTATATCGTCGGTGTGAAAAAAAGCCGTATTTCCCGGCTCGATCCGATGATCCAGGCTTTTTATGTCCTGCTTTTCAGCGCCTGCTTCTTCCTCGTGTACGCTCTGTCCACGACCGGTGCTCCGCTGCCCGGCAAGTGGCATCTCTGGCAAAACCTCCTGTTACTGGCCCTGGTGCCGACCGTCGTATCCAACCTGACGCTCGTTCTAGCAATCAAGGAGATCGGTTCTACGATGACATCGATCCTCGGTTCGATGGAGCCGCTGACGGCAGTACTCGTCGGGGTGCTGCATTTCGGGGAGAAGTTCGGCCTCGACAGTGCCTCGGGCCTGATACTGATTATCACGGCGGTCATCATCGTCATTCTTCAGGCCAAGAAAAAGGAACATCCGCAAACCCTCCCGCACGAAAGCATCCATTAGCTTCGGCAGTAACGGCTGCGGAGGAAACCTTCCGACAAGGAGCGACGGACTACCGCTCCTTTTTTTCAGGCCGCTTGGGAAACCACCCTTTTTCGACCCGCTTGCGCTGTTCGAACAATTCGCCGATACTCCAGAACGAAGAGGCGCCCCAGACTGCCAACAGGGTGGACCAGACGATGTTTTCGACCAGTACGGAACCGATGACCGCCGCGATTCCCATCAGGAGGAAAATCCACCAGATCCGCACTCCGAAATAGTATTCGCCTTTAGTCACCAGCGGATGAAAAATACCGATGATGAGAAATGTGGCGACACCGATTACGATGCCGGCCAGATGATATTCCATCAAAAATTCCATAGTTCAACTCTTCTTTGTTTTTCCGAACAAAATACGTGCCCCGTCGGAAAGACAGACACGGAACACGCTGCAGGAAATGTCCCGTCGATGAGCAGTTCGTTCGCTGCAAAGATACGATTAAGCCGAGGGCAAAAACAAATTTATTTGTACTTTGCCGAGGCGGAGTATCTAAGACGAAGTCAAAGATTGGGATCAAGCCGAGATTTTATTTGCATTTTGCCGAAGCGGGATGGAGTCAAAGATACGGAAAGCCGAGAGAAAACGGGAACTTGTTCACAGGTTTCCGAGGCGCATTCTATCTTCTACAAAGATAGAGAAAGGAAGAGCAATTGTGCGGGCTCGCACGTAAAGATTTCCGGGCCAAAATCCTATCCGTCGCCCTCAAAATATAATCCCCGGCAAAACAAAATTGGTTTGTTCGACCGGGGTGTTATATCGAGATGCGCTGCCTAACGCCGGTATTTGAGCCGCAGGCTGTTGGCTACCACGCTGACGCTACTCAACGCCATGGCTGCCCCGGCGATCATCGGGTTCAGCAAAAAGCCGCTGACAGGGTAGAGCGCCCCGGCAGCGACCGGTATGCCTACGAGGTTGTAGATAAAGGCCCAGAAGAGGTTCTGGCGGATCGTTCGAACCGTCTGCTTGGAAAGCCGAATCGCCTCCGGAATCTTCCGGAGGTCGGACGAGATGATGGTCATCTGCGCCACGTCCATCGCAATGTCGCTGCCCCCGCCCATAGCGATACTCAAGTCGGCCTGAGCCAGCGCTGCACTGTCGTTGATGCCGTCGCCCGCCATCGCCACCTTATGACCGAGGGTTTGCAGACGCTTGACGAACGCGGCCTTGTCCTGCGGAAGTATTTCGGCCTCGAAATTCCGGATGCCTGCCTTTTCCGCAATATGACCGGCCGCAGCCCGGCTGTCGCCCGTCAGCATATAAACGTCGATCCCGGCGGCTTGCAGTTCGCGCACGGCCTCTACGGAGCTATCCTTGATGCGGTCGGCGATCGCCGCGACAGCCAGGGCTTGCTCCGAATCGGCGAACCAGACGAGGCTCTTGGCTTCTGCCGACAACCGCTGCGCTTCGATATTCAACTCTTTGCCGACGACGATTCCCTGCTCGTCGAGCAGCCGGCGGCTGCCTGCGAAGTAACGCACGCCATCGACCGTACCTTCTATGCCTTTTCCGGTAAGGCTTCCGAATCGTTCGACGTTCAGCGTCGGCACACCTGCAAAATAGTGCACGACGGCATCGGCAAGCGGATGTTCCGAGAGTTTTTCCAGGCTGAGAAAGACGGCTTTCGCCCGGTCGTCCCCGTTCGCCCAGATAATGTCGGTAACGACGGGTTTCCCTTCGGTCAGTGTACCCGTTTTGTCCATTACTACCGTGTCGATTTTTCCGGCCGTCTCCAGACTTACGGCGTCCCTGATCAGAATTCCTTTCTCGGCCCCTTTGCCGATGCCGACCATGACGGCCGTCGGAGTAGCCAGTCCCAATGCACACGGACAGGCGATAACCAGTACGGTCACAGTTGCCAGGATTCCGTGCGTCAGGCCTCCCGACGGATCGAAAACCAGCCACAGGACGAAAGAGAGCAGGGCGATGCCGATGATCGCGGGGACGAATATGCCGGCGATTTTGTCCGCCAGCTTTTGCACGGGAGCCTTGCTGCCCTGCGCCTCCTGGACCATGCGGATAATCTGAGCCAGCATCGTCGCGGCTCCGACCTTCTCCGCCCGAAAGCGGAAGCTGCCCTTCTGGTTGATCGTTCCGGCGAAAACTTTCGTTCCGGGCTCCTTATGCACGGGAAGCGGTTCGCCGCTCAACATGCTTTCATCGACATAGGAATCGCCTTCGCAAACCGCACCGTCCACGGCGATCTTCTCCCCGGGCCGAACGGCCAAGAGATCGCCGACCCGGATGCGGCTGATCGGAATCTCCGTCTGCGTACCGTCCGCAGCGACGACGATCGCATTTTTAGGTTGCAGACCGATCAGCTTTTTCAGCGAAGCAGTGGTATCGCCTTTAGCCTTCTCTTCGAGCGTGCGCCCCAGCAGGATGAAGGCGACGATCACCGCCGCAGCTTCGAAATAGACGTGGGGTTCCACTCCCCGCGAGAGCCAGAACTCCGGAAAAACGAGGTTGAACAGACTGAACAGGTAGGCGATGCCCGTACTCAATGCGACCAGCGTATCCATCGTGGCCGTACGGTGGCGCAACTGCTGCCAGGCATTCACGAAAAATCCGCGTCCCAGCCAGAAGACGACCGGAGCGGACAACAGCGCCATAATCGCACCGCCGTAGGGCATATCCATAAAGAACATACCGATCACGACCACCGGAATCGCCAGCACGACAGCCCAGAAAGCCCGCCGTTTCAGGTCCCGGTATCGCTCCCGGTTCATCCGCTCCAACTCGTCGGGCGTGTCGTCATCCGAATCGGCGAGCATATCGTAACCTCCCTCCTGCACGGCTTGCCGGAGTCTTTCCGGCGAGGTCTGCATCGTGTCGTATTCAACCGCTGCGGTCGAAGCCGCCAGATTGACGGAAGCCGCGACGACGCCCGTCTGGGCATTGAGAATTTTTTCCACACGTGCGGCACATCCGGCGCAGTGCAGCCCCGCAAGGGGAAAAGTCCGTTTTACATATTTACCTTTCGACATACTTTTTGATTTTTTTACAGACAGGGACGAGCACGGAATATCCGCAAAACGCCCTTCGTGTCCTTTCGATACAAAGATCGGGACAAAAAGGGCGGAAGGCGTTATATAATTCCGGATACTATTTACAAGATTTCGGAACGACCGGCGGACTACACCTTGTCCAGCGGTTTGCGACGATTCTCGCCGATCTTCCGGAAATGGCTGGGCGTAAGTCCCGTCACCTTCTTGAACTGGGCGCTCAAGTGGGCCGTACTCGAATAGTTCAGCTTGTCGGCAATCTCCCCGAGCGACAGCTCGCCGTAAGCCAGCAATTCCTTCACCCGTTCGATTTTCTGTGCGATGAAGTATTGTTCGATCGTCGTGTTTTCGATCTCCGAAAACAGCGAACTCACGGCCCCGTAATCCTGATGCAACCGGTCCGCGATATAATCCGAGAGGTTGGTCCGCAAAGCGGCGTCCTTCTCCCGCACCAGCTCGATGACCGTATTCTTCACCCGCTCGACGGTCTGCTTGCGGCGGTCGTCGATCAACTCGAACCCGACGGCGCGGAGCGCTTCGTCCAACTCCTTTCTCCGCTCGGCAGTCAGTTCTGCGGGCAGCACGGCTTCGCCGAGAACGACCGACGAGGCCTCGATCCCCGCCTGCCGCAAAATATCGCGCACGACCAGAATACAGCGGGGACAAACCATATTCTTAATGAAGAGTTTCATCGGCAACGGAAAGAATTTGTCGGTGACAAAGATACGATTAAGCCGAGTGTAAAAGCAAATTTTATTTGCATTTTGCCGAGGCGGAGTATCTACGACGAAGTCAAAGATTGAGGAAAAGCCGAGGCATATCGGCAGGTTGCGGTAGAGCAGGTCGATATTCGGTGAATCGAAATATACAATCAAAAAATAAATAACACTTGACAGGCTTGCATAACTGTCGATTTTCATTTAATTTAGTCATAAAAAGATGGTTTTATACTATGTATGACGCCTTTATTTGATACTATAACGCTTTCTATGATAAAACGCCTTACTCTCTGCTTACTTCTGACCTGTTTGTATGTTCCCTGTTTTTCCCAGGAACGCTTCGTTGTCCGGGGCCGTATTCTCGATGCGGAATCCGCTCCGGTTCCTTATTGTTCGGTCAGCATTCTCGAATCGCGCGACTCCACGATCCTCGGAGGCGCCGTTTCCGACACGAAAGGCCGTTACAGCCTGCATTTCGAACAGGCGGGCCGCTATCTGCATCTGGCCTACGAATCCTGCTACCGAACGGTAGAGGTTCCGGAGGCGCAAACCCTGCCCGATGTGATTCTACGTCCGGCCAGCCGACATATCGACGAGGTGGTCGTGGTAGCCCGAAATACCGAATACAGGGCAGGCCGCTACGAAGTCAATATGTTGGGTAATCCGATCGTCCGCAACCGGTCCGTGATGCAGGTGCTGGATCTGCTGCCGGGCCTCCGAGTCTCCGGAAACACCTTGTTCATCAAAGGGACTCCGGTGTCGGTCGTCTATATCGACGACCGGCTGGTGACGGATCTCGGGGAGCTTTCCGCCCTTCGTGCCGAAGATGTGAAAAGCGTGGAGGTCCAGAACAAGACGGGAGCGGCCTATTCCGCCACGACTTCGGGCGGTATCGTCCGTATCCGGCTCAAGAAACTCGCCGCAGGCAGTTTTTACGGCAACGTATCTCCCTCCGCGTCCGTTTCCCGCGACGGATATTCTACGGGACTCGCCCTGCCGTTCTCGGCCCAGTGCGGACGATTGGGAATATATAATTATGTGTCGGGTTCCTATGGGGAGAACGAAACGCTCGACCGCACCTATTCCGAATTTCGCAATTCGGGATACTCGCTCGACTCGGAGGACCGGGGGCGGATCACCTCCCGGAATATCCGCGAACTTTTGAGCCTGGTTTACAAGATAAACGACCGCCATTCGATCGGTCTCGGGGGACAGATTTTCATGGGAGCGAGCGACCCGTCCAATACGGTGCACACGACCTCTGCGGGATTGGCCTGGGGCGATGTGCCGCCGCAGATGCCCGAAGCCGGATATACGCTCTACCGCTACGGGGGCACGCTCTACAACCGGCAGTATCAGGGGTCGCTGAATTATATCTTCCGTTTCGACACGTTGGGTTCCCGGCTCTCTTTCAAGGCCGACTACCTGCACCAGAACGTCGATCGGAATTACGACTACGACACGCGCGATTTTTCCCGGCCGGAGGATGCGGAACCCTTCTCCACGGAGTTGCGGCGCGAGCGCTACAAGCTGCTGGGACATCTGTTCGCGTCCCGGCTCGACCTGAACAAGAATTTTTCGGAAGAGCGCAGCTTCAGCGCGGGGTTGAGTTATGATTTGCGGTATGCGGACAACAACGCTCCCGTGCATCGCTTCGAGGAGGAAGAGTGGATCCCGGATCCGAAGATGAGTACCTGGTTTATCGACCGCACTCAAAGCACGGGTGCCTACACCCAATGGGCCGATGCCTACGGCAAGTTCTCCTATCAGGCGGGCCTGCGACTGCAATGGGATCGCATCGCTTACCGAAATGCCGAAAATACGGGCTACGAACATCGTGACTACTGGCGGCTTTTCCCGGAACTCAGCCTGGCCTACACGTTCAACCCGGAAAAGGGCACCAATATCAATCTCGACCTCTATCGGTCCAGCGGCCGGCTGCCCGACAACAACGCCCTGAGTCCCCGCCGGGTCTGGCAGTCGCAATACAGTTATACCGTAGGCAACGAAAATCTCGAACCCGGCTGGGGGTACGACATCGACCTGAGCTATACGCTGCGCAACAAACTGACGATCTCTTACGGAGGTACGTGGTCGCGCGGCAGTGAAACGATGACTTTCTATGACCCCGACGATCCGAACATCGTCTATACGACGAAGGTGAACGGGGAACACGGCTCGGCGCATAATATCTGGATCGATTATACGACATTGGTAACCAAATGGTTCCGAGTGAAATCTTTCATTCACGGATATTGGTATCGGAGAGAGGTGGATGGCGACTGGCAGGCTTCGTACAGTGCCGGAGGCGGGATGTTCAGCCTTTCCCTTATGTTCCAGCCGCATCCCTCGATGATTATCTATCTGGACGGAGGCGTCGAGCTGCCCCAAAAAAGATTGGAAACCTGGCAAAATTCCTATTGGGCTTTAGCTGCCGGAATAACCAAATCATTCTGTAAAGACAAACTGTATATATCCCTCGACGTGAACAATATCCTTTCGACCAAACTGAAAAAGGAAACGGTACGCTGGGACAACTCCTACTATTCCGTCCTGCGGCAACCTCGGGGACACAGAAGTCTGCGGCTGGTCTTTTCGATCGGCTACCGGTTCAACCGAAATGCCAAAAAGAGCGTATCGACCGTGCAAACGTTACGAGATCCGGAAGAAATTCTGAAATAGGCCGCTCAAGACCCGTATTCGAATCCAGTGCGCAAGACGTGCTTTCCGAGAACCGTATTTTGTGAAACTTTTCCGCTCGATATATGAATAGTGGAATTGGCATCGCTTTTCTCCCCGGCAATCCGAAGCATTTCGGCGCTTTCACATCTGCCTCAAAAACCAAAAAAATTACGGACGGCTGCATCCGGCAGCCGCCCGTAAAAAATTCCGCCCTCCGAAATCAGAAGTTGTAGCGCACCATCAGATTGACCCGATTGGCATGGCCCTTCATTCCGTCCATATTTTCGCGGGTGCCGTACAGGTATTCGGCCGCAAGCTGACAGCAGGGGGCCAAATCCCAGAAAATATTGCCGAAGACATACTGACCGCGACGGTATTCGTCATCGGCATAGGCCCCGTTCCTGCGGCAAACCTCCGCCATGGAATAACCGCCCGAAATGGCGAGTTTGTTCGGAACGAGGTCGATTTGCGCAGCCGCCTGCCAACCGTACATCGGCATAGTCTGAATACTCCTCGGATTGTGAGGATTGGGTGTAAAATCCAGTCCGATGCCCGATAAATCTTGGATGTAGGGAGTGATGCCCTCGCCGTACACACCGTTGAAGAAGAGTTGCAGGGGACCCGCTACTTTGATATTTCCGCTGGCCTGGACGCCCCAGCCGAAGAGCGAAGTATTGTTACCCGTCGATTCGTTGTGCAGATACATATCGCGGAAAACGGCCGATGCCCGGAAATGGCTCTCCTTGTTCCGGCCCCAATTCACCTGCATATAAACCGGAAAATCGGGTACGCGCTGCGGAATCGAAGCGAACGAATCGCCGTAGGTGCCGCTTACGTTCGGTAGCTCGGCGGCAACGCCGAATTTCAGAATATCGCGGTAGATCGAATGCTCGTAACGGATCATCGTCGAGAAAAAGTAGTTATAGGCATTGGGACCCTGGAAGTCGATCGTATTGGGAGCGGCGTTCAGGTCGCAGAACGTCGTTACGTCGCGTCCGAACGTGAACCCTTTGAACGATACGTAAGCCGACCGGATACGGGGCGTATAACTGTTGGTTCCTCCGCCGCGGAAGTCCGTACTGAAATAGAGGGTGACACGGCCCAGTTTTTTCGAATTGGCGATGGCCTTCAGAAATATGCGGGAGGTAGTTCCGTCCAGGCCGAATTTCTGACGGGTGGCATAGGTGCCGGGAACGGCGATCGTGGCCGGAATGAAATCCTGTGCTCCGGAGATTCCGTCGAAGTCATACGACGCACGCAGAGTCACCTGGCCGCCGAGCGAGAAAGAGAATTTGTTCTGCTTGGTGGCGAAGATGAAGTGAGGCAGTTCATCCTGCTGGAAACCGGGATGATGGGTTTCGATATAATCCCGAATGGCATTGTCGATTGCCAGTTGGTTCAATACGGCCGCTTCGAGCAAGGCCTCTTCGTCTGCAGGCGGTTGAGGTGCATTGACGGAAACCAAATAAACCGTCGGAGAGTATTCGCCGGTCTTTACGCTGTCCTTACGGATCTGGTAGGTCTGGGCCGAAACCGAGGCCGCAGAAACCGCCAGCAACATTGCGATTAAAAGTCGAAAAATTTTCATAAGCAATAAAATTAAATTATTCCGATAATGGCGGATGCCATCTATATATGTATATTACGATTTTGGAAGTCAGACAATTGGTATTTGCCCGAAACGTGGCAAGTTATATGCCAAAATACCCGGCAAGAACAGGTGCAGCAGGTCGGAAAGCGGGATCCTCCAGCCTGCGAGCCGGACCGGTCACGGCATCTGCCAGACGTTCGAACCTATTCCCGAAGTCTTCGGACGGATGTCGGTCTCCTTTCCCTAAATAAAATTCCCTCAAAAAGTGTAAAAAATGAACAGAAGGCGTTGGCAAATCCTGCAAATCGGATAAACTAACGGCGAAATAGTTATTTCCGAAACGGTCGCTATCCGATATTTTTGTATTTTTGTAAAAACATATTTTTCATATGAAACATAAGTTAGTGATAGCAATGACTGCGGCAACGCTGTTTCTGGTCGGGTGCGGGCAGCAGCAACATACGGAACAGGTAATGCTCGTGCGCATCGATACCGTAAAAACAGCGAATACCTGTGATATTCTCGAATTTCCCGCCCGAGTACAGGCTGCCGGAGAAGTTCACCTCGCTTTCAAGATACCCGGAACCTTGCAACGTATTTATGTCGATGACGGGGCTTTTGTCCGTCAGGGTGAACTTGTTGCCGAAATGGATCCGCGCGATTACGAACTTCAGTTACAGGCGGTCGAAGCCGAATATTTGAGTATCAAGGCCGAAGCCGAACGTGTAATGGCGCTTTACGACCAAAACGTCGCTACCGCCGATGCTTACGACAAAGCGCGATACGGGCTGCAACAGATTACGGCGAAATACGAGAACGCCCGCAACCAATTGGCCGATACGAAACTGTATGCTCCTTTCGACGGCTACGTGAAGCGTCGGCGTTTCGATCCTCCGACGGTCGTAGCGGCCGGAATGCCGGTCATCACGTTCCTGTCGGGCAAGAATCCCGAGGTCGAACTTTTCATTCCGGCATCGACTTACATTCGCCGTCGGGAGATCGCTTCGTTTGCGGCGGTGTTCGATTTTCTGCAAGGGCAAAAAATTCCGCTGCGTCTGCTCCATGTCGATCCGAGCGCCAATGCCAATCAGCTTTACGCCGTGCGGTTGGCACTGCCCGTGAATACGGAGATCGCGGCGACACCCGGTATGAACGCAACGGTCGAAGTCGCCATGCGGCAGGAAACGGAGGCATCGGTAGAGATTCCTGCATCGGCTCTGTTCAGCAACGGCGACAAGATGAGTTACGTGTGGATTTACCGACAGGACGGGACGATCGCACGCCGACGGGTCGAAGTAGCCCGTCTGCATACGGACGGAACGGCGACGATAGCGGATGGTCTGAACGAAGGCGAACGGATCGTCGTGGCCGGAGTTCATAAATTGACGGAAGGCCAGCGGGTCGCACCGCTTCCTGCTCCGTCGAAAACCAATGAAGGAGGGCTGCTATGATCGACTTGGGCAAATGGGCTTTCGGACACAGCAAGCTCGTCTATTTTCTGTTGGCGGTACTGTTGGTAGGCGGTCTGAAATCGGCCTACGACATGGGAAAACTCGAAGATCCCGAAGTCAAGGTAAAAATCGCCATGGTGGTCGGGGTTCGTCCCTGTCTCTTATACACATCTGACGCTGCCGACGAATAGAGAGGTGTAGATC
>ERZ1504703.546-NODE-546-length-11783-cov-2.896572_pt1 | contig 11783 bp, 9 predicted proteins | sample MGYA00572393_ERZ1504703 | MGnify/ENA primary metagenome ERZ1504703 (study PRJEB39906, sample SAMEA3182102) | gut metagenome | biome: human; feature: gut; material: Stool; isolation source: human stools | place: Canada | collected 2013-02-18 ...
GAAAAACGGCGAGCCGCGAGTTCTGCCCATTTATGAATCTACAACATACAAATATGACACAAGTGCCGAAATGGCAAAGCTTTTTGACCTTGAGCCGGGTTATATGTATACGCGCCTTGCGAACCCGACAAACGACGCGGTCGCAAATAAAATCGCATGCCTTGAGGGCGGCGTCGGCGCGGTGCTCACATCATCGGGTCAGGCGGCAAATTTCTTTGCGCTTATAAACATACTCGGTGCAGGCGACCATATAGTAAGCTCCGCCACTATTTACGGCGGCACATTTAATCTTTTAAACGTGACTATGCGTAAAATCGGTGTTGAGGTCACATTTGTTGACCCGAGAGCGAGTGAAGAGGAAATAAACGCAGCCTTCCGCGACAACACAAAGGCGATGTTTGGCGAAACAATAGCGAATCCGTCGCTTGATGTATTGGACATTGAGAAGTTCGCAAAAATCGCACATTCGCACGGAGTTCCGCTTATAGTTGACAACACTTTCCCCACTCCCATAAACTGCCGTCCGTTTGAATTCGGCGCAGACATAGTAACTCACTCTACCACAAAATATATGGAAGGTCACGCTTCTACAATAGGCGGATGCGTCGTTGACAGCGGCAATTTTGACTGGTATCAAAATGATAAATTCCCGGGGCTTACAACTCCGGATGAGAGCTATCACGGAGTTACATATGCTAAGGACTTCGGCAAAAACGGCTATATCGTAAAGATAGTAGCACAGCTTTTGCGCGACTACGGCTCAACTCCGTCGCCGTTTAATTCGTTCCTCTTGAACATAGGTCTTGAGTCGCTCGCGGTACGTGTGGAACGCCACTGCGAAAACGCACAAAAGGTTGCCGAATATCTTGAAAAGAACGATAAAATCGCTTGGGTAAATTACCCGGGGCTTAAATCAAGCAAGGATTACGAGCTTGCCCAAAAATATTTACCGCACGGTACCTGCGGCGTAATTTCCTTCGGCGTAAAAGGCGGAAGAGAAAAAGCCGAACAGTTTATGAACTCATTAAAGCTTGCCGCCATAGTCACGCACGTCGCCGATGCGAGAACCTGTGTTCTTCACCCCGCAAGCTCCACTCACCGTCAGCTTTCGGACGAGGAACTCACGGAATGCGGCGTAACCCCCGACCTCGTAAGACTTTCCGTCGGCATTGAAAATGTAAACGATATAATCGCCGACATAGACAACGCTCTTAAAGCCATATAACACACATAACACATAAAAACAGCCGTCCGAAAACCTGATTCGGACGGCTGTTTTTCACTTATAAATCATCTGTTTTAAACAGTAATTTTTCGCTTTATTTGATATGGTAAACGCGGTTTTCGGCTATGATATGCCCCTTCGGCTCTTCGTCGGCATAGCCTAAGGCACAATGTCCTATCCCCTCATATTCGCCGTTTATACCGAGCTTTTTGAGAATCGCCTTACCCTTTTCGGATTCAAATTCCTCCTTTGCGCGGTGAATCCAGCATGAGCCGAGTCCGAAATTATGTGCGGCAAGCATAAGGTTTCCCATTGTAAGCGAGCCGTCGTAAACAGCTGTGCGGCACTCCTTATTTGCCAGCACAATAAGTATTGCGGGCGCGCCGTAAAACGGGTCAAAGCCCTCCTGCCAACCGCCTATTTCGCGGTTCATTTCGGATATTTCGTCGCGCATTTTTCTGTCTGTAACGGCAATAATTATCGGCGACTGCTTATTCATACCCGACGGCGCATAAAGTCCCGCCTCGATAATCTTATCCATAAGCTCCTGCGGTACTGCGTCGGGCTTAAACTTTCTTATGCTTCTTCTCGTTTTCATATTTTCGATAGCTTCCATAATTTTATCCTTTCCTACAATTCAGGTCTTTTTAATTTAAGTAGCTTTTCGGGCACAAAAAATCGTATCCTCATCATCAATATAGCACATTTGTCAAGCACAGACCGAAAAAAAACAAATACACCTTATTTTTGCTTTGTAAGCAATGCAACGCTCTCCACATGAACGGTACGGGGGAAAAGGTCGGCGGCGGCGAGCCGTTTTGTCTCGTATCCGAGGTCTTTAAGCCTAAAGCAGTCCCTTGCGAGAGTAGACGGGTCGCACGACACATAAACTATGCGTTCGGGCGACATTTTTACGATTTCCGCCAAATGCATTTCGGAGCAGCCTTTGCGCGGCGGGTCAAGCAGCACCACATCGGGCTTTATTCCGCGTGACGACAGCTCCTGTGCCGCCTCTCCTGCGTCGGCACATATAAATTCGGCGTTTTCTATGCCGTTTTCGAGGGCGTTGCGCTTTGCGTCAAGCACAGCCTCCGGAACTATCTCCGCCCCTATTATCCTCTTTGCTTTTTTTGCCATGGAAAGACCTATTGTGCCCGTTCCGCAATACATATCGAGCACGGTCTCTTTGCCGCTGAGGCAGGCATACTCTGCCGCCTTTTCATAAAGCTGCTGTGCCATATCGTGGTTTACCTGGTAGAACGACAGCGGCGACAATCTGACCTTAACTCCGCAAAGAACGTCATATATGCAGTCGTTTCCCCAAACAGTCACGCACTCTTTACCGAGAATCACATTGGTCCTGTCACGGTTGATATTTAAAACTATGCTCTTAACCGAGGGTATTTCGGTAAGCTTTTTAATCAGCTCGTTCTTGTGCGGCAAATCCTCACCGTTTATAACGGCGCATACCATAACCTCGCCCGTAGCTTCGGCAAGACGGAGATATATATGCCTTAAAAGCCCTGTATGCTTTTCGGAATCATAGACCGTTATACCGTTTTTAATTATAAATTTTCTGAAAATCTTAACTATATCCGCAAATATCGGCGGCTGTAATATGCAGTTTTCGCAATCTACCACGCGGTGCGAGCGCGGAGCGAAAAAGCCTATTTTAAGCTGCCTGTCAAACGATACGGGATACTGTGCCTTATTGCGATAACAGGTCGTTTTATTGTCGGACAGAAGCGTTTCCGCCTCTATATTGATATGGGCAATATGAGAAAACGCATCTTCGACGCGCTTTTTCTTATGCTCCTTTTCTTTTTCGTATGATATGTGCTGAAAAGCGCAGCCGCCGCATGACGGAAAATACGGGCACGCAGGCATTATACGCGATTTTGCGGGCCTTAGCACCTTTTCGACGCGGGCGACGGCATACGTCTTTTTAACTTTAATTATATGCGCCGTTACCTTATCGCCTGCCGCTGCGCCCGAAACGAAAACAGCCATATTTTCATATCTTCCGACGCCGCTGCCCTCGCTCGTAAAGCTGTCTATATAGAGTTCTACATTCTGATTTTTACTGAGTGACATCACTTTTTCTCCGAATCGTTTTTGTGTTTTTTTATCGCCCTTTTAAGGCAAATACAAAACAGCAGCAAAAGCACCGCGGCAAACGGGTTTACCGCATCCCAAAATGTAAGTTTCATTTTCTATAAGCACCGTTTCTTTTTTCAGACATTGTAACACAAAAAAATGCAAATATAAAGCGTATTATATCGAAAACGGACGTATTCAAACAAATGTTTTATTATTTTCAACAAAAAATCACCATATACAAAAAAAGAGTAAAAAATAACTTTTAATTTACGCTGCTCGGTGGTATAATAACCATATTATATGCCTCGAGGTGCGGCGAAGTGCGCCCGTTTTTGCCTCAGGCTTGCTTGATTTTAATTTTTTCTTTACATAAAAACTTTAGGGAGTGAACCGTCCTTTGGATAAATTCGTTATTACCGGCGGTCATAGGCTTAAGGGAGAGGTTACTGTCAGCGGCGCAAAAAACGCCGTTGTTGCCATCCTTCCGGCTACAATTTTAGCCGAAGATGTATGCCGCATAGAAAATATACCGAATATCAGCGACGTTACCGCAATGCTCAACATTTTGAGCAATATGGGTGCGTCAATTAAATTCATCAACAATTCCACTATTGAAATAGATACGCGTCACATAAATTCATTTGTAGTAGAGCACGAGCTTTCAAAACAGCTTCGCGCGTCATATTACCTTATAGGCGCACTTCTCGGCAGATTTAACAAGGCCAAAGTTGCAATGCCCGGCGGCTGCTATCTCGGAGTTCGCCCCATTGACCAGCATATAAAGGGCTTTGAGGCTCTCGGTGCCGAGGTGACCATGGAGGAAAACGCGATGGTCAACGCAAGAGCCGAGTCTCTTTTGGGCAACGCTGTTTACCTTGACGTTGTGTCGGTCGGCGCTACCATAAACGTGATGCTGGCAGCAGTAAAGGCAAAGGGTCTTACAATAATCGAAAACGCAGCGAAAGAGCCTCACATAGTAGACCTTGCAAACTTTCTTAACACCATGGGTGCCGACGTCAGAGGCGCAGGCACGGACGTTATTAAAATTCGCGGCGTAGAGCACCTGCACGGCTGCGAATATTCCATAATTCCCGACCAGATTGAAGCCGGAACCTATATGGTTGCGGCAGCCGCCACAAGGGGTGACGTGCTTATAAAAAACGTTATTCCGAAGCATCTCGAGAGCATTTCGGCAAAGCTTATAGAATGCGGCGTCACCGTCACCGAATATGATGACTCCGTAAGAGTTTCATGCGACCGCAGGCCGGGTAAGTGCAACATCAAAACTATGCCTCACCCGGGATTTCCGACCGATATGCAGCCGCAGTTCGCCGTGCTTTTATGCCTGGCTGACGGTACAAGCATTATTTCCGAGAGCGTTTGGGACAATCGTTTCCGCTATGCGGAGCAGCTCACAAGAATGGGTGCCAAAATACACGTCGACGGAAAAACGGCTATTATCGAGGGCGTTCCATCGCTTAAGGGTGCACCTATAAGAGCGGACGACCTTCGCGCAGGCGCGGCTATGATGATAGCAGGCATGGTCGCTACGGGCGTTACAGAGATTGAAGAAATTTATCACATAGAGCGCGGATATGAAAATGTCGTTGAAAAATTCCGCTCGCTCGGCGCTGTTATTGAGAGAAAGACCTTCCCGGACGAAGATAAAAAATCTCATAAAAACGCCGGTTAATGTTATCCTAATATTAAGCCGCCGAGAGCGGCTTTTTGCTTTTATTCAGGGGTGTACCGATATGACTGACAATCAAAAACTCGCGGAGCTTTTGTTCCCCGAAATCACAAAAACACCGGAGGACTACGAAAAGCTCTATCCGGAAAGAAATTTGAAGGAGGGTGCGCGCGTCACGCGATTTGCACCGAGCCCCACGGGCTACCTTCACCTCGGCGGCTTTTTCGGCGCGCTGACGGACTATTTGACGGCAAAGGCCTCGGGCGGAATAGTGTATCTGAGAATTGAGGATACCGACAAAAAGAGAGAAATTGCCGACGGCGTTTCCGCCATCATAAACGGCTTTAAGTCGTTCGGCATTACATTTGACGAGGGCGTTACCGGCATAGACAGCGAAAAGGGCGACTACGGCCCTTACACGCAGAGCAAGCGTGAAGAGATTTATAAAACAGTAGCAAAAAGTCTTGTCTTAAAGGGACTTGCATACCCTTGCTTTTGCACGGCGGAGGAGCTTACGGCTCTTCGCGACAGGCAGGAAAAGGACGGTGCTCTTATAAGAGGTTATTTCGGCAAATATGCAAAGTGCCGTAATTTAACCTACGAAGAAATCGAAAAGAACATAAAAGAGGGCAAGCCGTATGTGCTTCGTTTCCGTTCAAACGGCGATGAAAACAAAAGGATTGTCTTTGACGATATGATACGCGGCAAAATCGAAATGCCCGAAAACATTATAGATGAAGTGCTTTTAAAGAGCGACGGCATACCCACTTACCACTTTGCGCACGTTTGCGATGACCATTTTATGCGTACAACTCACGTTATAAGAGGCGAAGAGTGGATTTCCTCCGTCCCCAAACACATAGCTTTATTTAAAGCGTGCGGTTTTAAGGTTCCGAAATACGCGCACACTCCGCAGGTTATGAAAACGGACGAAACAGACGGCACAAAGCGCAAGCTCTCAAAGCGCAAGGACCCCGAGGCGTCGGTAAGCTATTTCGCGCAGAGCGGCTACCCGAAGGAAGCGCTCACCGAATACATTATGACTCTCTTAAATTCAAATTTCGAGGATTGGCGCAGAGCAAACAAGACGGCGGATATATTTTCTTTCCCGTTCAACCTTAAAAAGATGAGCGTCAGCGGTTGCCTTTTTGACCTTGCGAAATTAAATGATATAAGTAAAAACGTAATTTCCGTTATGACCGCAGACGAGGTGTATGAGAGAACCCTTGAATGGGCAAAGGAATACGACGACGAATATTATACCGTTCTTTCGGAAAACGAAAGCAAAGCAAAGCTTATGATGGACCTTGACCGCGGAGGCAAAAAGCCGCGCAAGGATATAGCAAAGTGGAGTGAAGTCAAGGATTATTTCTCTTACTTTTATCCCATGTATTACAAAAAAGACTATACGCTGCCCGAAAACATCGCTCCCTCGGACGCCGAAAAAATTCTCACCGAGTATTTAAAGGTATACAACGAGGAGGACGAAAAGGACATCTGGTTCCAAAAGATAAAGGAGCTTTGCGAGCCCCTCGGCTTCACGCCTAACGTCAAGGAATACAAGCAAAATCCCGAAAAATACAAGGGTCACGTCGGCGATGTTTCCACGGTTATCAGAATAGCCGTAACGTCAAGGACAAACACGCCCGACCTTTGCGCGATTATGAAAATACTCGGCAAAGACGAAACAGAAAGCCGTATAGCGGACGCAATAAATTACTACAAGGAGGTAAAATAATGGACGAAGAAATAATGTCGTCGAATTTTATTCACGACTTTATCGACGAGGACTTAAAAGAAGGGGTTTACGACCACGTCCAGACACGTTTTCCTCCGGAGCCCAACGGTTATCTGCATATAGGCCACGCAAAGGCAATTTGCATAAACTTCGGTACGGCACAGAAATACGGCGGAGTATGCAATTTGCGTCTTGACGACACAAATCCCCAGAAAGAGGACACCGAATACGTAGACGCCATAAAAGAGGATATAGAGTGGCTCGGCTTCAAATGGAACAAGTGCCTTTATGCGTCGAGCTATTTTGATTTTATCTATGAATGTGCGGTAAAGCTTATTAAGGACGGTAAGGCGTATGTTGACGACCTCTCCGCAGACGAAATAAGAGAATACCGCGGAACTCTTACCGAGCCCGGTAAAAACAGTCCTTACCGCGACAGAACAACAGAGGAAAACCTCGACCTTTTCAAGCGTATGACAAACGGCGAATTCCCGAACGGTGCAAGAGTTTTGCGCGCAAAAATCGATATGGCGTCGCCTAACATAAATATGCGCGACCCCGTTATTTACCGCATTGCGCACGTTCCGCATCATCAGACCGGCGACAAGTGGTGCGTATATCCCATGTATGATTTCGCACACCCGCTCTCCGACTACAAAGAGGGTGTAACACACTCGCTGTGTTCTCTCGAATTTGAAAATCACAGACCGCTTTACGATTGGTTCCTTCGTGAGCTCGGCTTTAAAAATGTTCCGAGACAGATAGAATTTGCAAGACTCAATTTGAATTACTGCCTTACAAGTAAGCGCAAATGTCTCGCGCTTGTAAACGAGCACATTGTTGACGGCTGGGACGACCCGAGAATGGCTACAATAAGCGGTATGAGACGCCGCGGATACCCGGCAAAGGCAATTCGCACCTTCTGTGAAAAAATCGGCGTTTCAAAGGCTTATTCGGTAGTAAGTATGGATCTTCTCGAATCCTGCGTACGTGACGAGCTTAACGAAAACGCTCCGAGAGCAATGGCTGTTCTCGACCCGCTCAAGGTAGTTATAGACAATTATCCCGAGGGTAAGACCGAAGAAATAGAAGTTGAGGTTCACCCTAATCACCCCGAAATGGGCACAAGAAAAGTTCTTTTCGGAAGAGAGCTTTTTGTTGAGCGCGAGGACTTTATGGCTGAGCCTGTTAAAAAGTATTTCAGGCTTTTCCCCGGCAACGAGGTAAGATTCAAGAGTGCATACTTTGTGAAATGCGTCGGCTTTGACTGTGACGAAAACGGCGAAGTCACCACGGTTCACTGCACTTACGACCCCGAGAGCCGCGGCGGAAATTCACCCGACGGCAGAAAGGTCAAGGGAACCATTCATTGGGTATCGGCAGAAGGCAGCTTTAAGGCTACCGTAAATATGTACGACAGGCTCTTTAACGTGCCGAACCCGTCAGACGAGAGCACCGGCAGCTTTAAGGACAACTTAAATCCCGACTCTTTAAAGGTGTTAACGGGATGCCTTATAGAGAGCGGCTTAAAGGACGTAAAACCGGGCGATGTTTTCCAGTTTATGCGCAAGGGCTACTTCTGTGTTGACAAAAATTCAACTTGTGATAATATTATATTCAACCTGACTGTTCCGCTGAATTCCTCGTGGGGCAAATAAAGGAGAGTATTAAATGGCAAAAACCAAGCAAAAAAATAAAAATCTCGGCACCGATATTCTGTACCGCATTATTATGGCGGCAATGGCGGTGTGCGTACCGATAGTCGCATATTTCGGGAATCTTGTTTACACCGTTATCGAGTCCGATATATATAAGCTTGTAGCCAAGCTAAAGGGTGACTCAAGCGACGACGGCACATCATATGATTATTGGAGCATAAAGCGTGTTGTCTCGCTCGTTCACGACGGCAGCGGCGACAAGAGCAGCCTCTCTTCTATTTGGGACGCTCTGTCACCGGTACACGGCGCGCTGCTCGGCACATTGATATTCTTTGCAATAGCTCTTCTTTTGGCTGTTGTCATATTCTTCTTTGCGCTTATAAGCAAGAAGAAAATCCCTCAGCTCATAATTTCTATCGTCGGGCTTGTATCCGTAATCGGAATGCTGATTTGCTTTAAATCTATTGCCGCCGCTATCGTTAACGGCACAATTACAATCGCGGATTTTCTCTCCGGTGTATCGGGCCTTTTCGGCTCTGCCGTAATAACGCAGATAATTCCGTACATAGCCAAATTCACCGTAGTTCAGGTGAGCTCCGGCTGGTTTATGCTGCTCTTTCTCTATATAGGAATGGTCGTTTGGTCGGGCTCATATGTGCTTATAGAGTCGGGCGAAAAAAAGTAAAGCATCAAAAATAATCCGTAAACAAAAAACAGAGCGCGGTTTTCAGCCGCTCAGCTTACAGAAAAATCGGGAGCTGTCGTCTCAGACGATTGCTCCCCTTTTCTTTTATATAGTAATTGCAAAAGCGTTCGTAAAATGTTAAAATATATTTTAATATTCAATAAAAAAAGGATTTTTACATATGAATAAATCATCAACTAAAAAAGCCGTATCGGTTATTATGTGTCTCTTGCTTGTGTTGCTGCTCGGGGCTTGCCAAAAAAAGACCGGCAACGACACAACCGCAACATATGATCCCGACGCACCCACTACGCAAAAATCGGGCAATAAAGAGAGCACCTCGGACAGTAACACCGCTACGGTGACAATTCCCGAAGGATATACGCTCGTTAAAATTTCGTGGCTTATGGATGATAACGGGGTTTGCTCTTCTGCGGATTTCATTTCCGCGGCACAAAGCTACGACCTTTCGAAATACGGGATTCTCGCAGACGTCAAAAATGCGCAGAACGTTTGCTTCCCTCTTGAGGGCTATCTTTTCCCCGCTACATATACATTCAAGAAAAACAGCGACCCGACAGCGGTAATAGACAAGCTCGTTGAGACGTTTCAGTCACGCTTTACCGACGATATGAAGGCAAAGGCTGCCTCTATGGGAAGGAGTGTTCACGAGGTTCTCACGGTAGCCTCCATAATCGAAAAAGAGGCGTACACTCCCGAGCAGAGGACGCTTATTTCCTCCGTTTTATACAACAGGCTCAACACAAAAATGAAGCTGCAATGCGACGTAACGGTAAAATACTGCACCGGCGTTATAGAGCTTCAGTATCCCGATAAAATAGACGAATACAAGTATTACTATAACACATACCGTTGTCAGGGACTTCCGGCCGGCCCTATCTGTAATCCCGGCATGGAGTCGATTAACGCCGCGCTGCAGCCCGACAACACGGATTATCTATACTTTGTAATAAACACCGAGCCGCCCTATGATTCGGCATTCTCGGCGTCATACGATGAGCATATAGAAAACTGCACAAGAATGGGCTACACAGCAAAATAATACATTCACGAACAGGAGATAACAGATGAATATAGAAATAGCCGACAGACTCGTTAAGCTTCGCAAGGAGCATAATCTCTCACAGGAAGCACTTGCCTCAAAGCTCGGACTCAGCCGCCAGGCTGTTTCGAAATGGGAGCGCGCGGAGGCGTCGCCCGACACGGATAATTTAGTCGCTCTCGCGGAGCTTTACGGCGTACCGCTTGACGAAATTCTCAACGGTCCCAAAGCGCAGGAGGATACGCCGAACAATGAGCCGACAAAGGCAGAGCTTAAGGAAAAGAAGCTTGCCGATATGTCCGAGAGACAAAGGGTCGGCCGCAAAATGGTAAAATTCCCGTTTCCGATTTTAATTGCCGCAGCATATCTGCTTCTCGGCTTTATGAACGGTAACTGGCATCCCGGCTGGATAATACTGCTGCTTATACCTGTTTACTACTGCGTCGGCGGTGCTCTTTGCTGCCGAACCAAAAAGGCAATGCTTCTCACTATGCCGATACATCTTGTATTGGTCGCGGTGTACCTGCTCTTTGGCTTTACCGCGGGAATGTGGCATCCGCAATGGCTTATTTTCCTTATAATTCCGCTGTATTATTGGATCATCAGCGTGTTTTACAAGGAAAAGAAAAATAAATCATAATTTTAAGGGGCTAAAAAAGTGAATTTCAAATGCGGTAAAAAGAAAAATGCAATTATTATTATAATCGGTGTCGTTACGGTTGCGATATGCATAACCACCGCAGTGCTTGTATCGAGAGCAAAGAAAAAAGCGGCGGCAGCGCAATTTGTGCCCGAAACCGAGACTTACTCGGAGGAATCGGAAGAAGCTCTCTTTGGGGAAGAAACCGTGTCGGAGACAGCATCCGAAACAGCTCCGATTGTAAAGCCCGTCGGCACAACAGCTCCGGTAGAGCGAGCCGCTCCGGCGATACCGAAAAAACTGACGCAGCCGAAACCGAGCATAACGCCCACAAAGCTTTTAAACGTGCCGTTTATCGACCAGAGGAAAAAATATCCCACAGGCTGTGAAAGCATCTCTGCGGTTATGGCGCTTCAATACCTCGGTATATCTATTTCGCCCGAAACATTTATAGACAATTATCTCGACAAAGGACGCACACCGTACAGCGACGAAAGCGGAAATTTATTCGGAGACGATCCGCGCAAGGTGTTTTTGGGCGACCCTTACAGCAAAAACGGGTGGGGCTGTTGGGCACCGGTAATTGAGAACGCAGTCAATAAATTTATCGGCAAAAATTACACCGTAAAAACAATATACGGCAGCTCAATTGACGAGCTTTGCTCAAAATATATAGATAACGACATTCCGGTGCTTGTATGGGCTACGCAAAATATGGCTCCGGCAAGAAGATACAAGACTTGGTATATCACGGGTACATCCGACCAATTCACGTGGATAACTCCCATGCACTGCCTGCTTCTTGTGGGCTACGATGACAGCGGGTACTACTTTAACGACCCGTTACAATGTAAAAATATGCGGTACGACAAGAGTAAGGTTATATCCGCATACAACGCGCTGAATTGTCAAGCGGTGGTAATTGCACCGAAATCGGCATCCGAAGAACCGCCAAGCAGCACGAAGCCCGAAACAACAACATCG
>ERZ1504703.556-NODE-556-length-11708-cov-2.893161_pt1 | contig 11708 bp, 5 predicted proteins | sample MGYA00572393_ERZ1504703 | MGnify/ENA primary metagenome ERZ1504703 (study PRJEB39906, sample SAMEA3182102) | gut metagenome | biome: human; feature: gut; material: Stool; isolation source: human stools | place: Canada | collected 2013-02-18 ...
GACGTACATCGCCCATGCGCCGCTGCAGGTCGTTGTTATTGCTTCTCCACAGCAGAGCAGTCGCCGTCATAGCCGATTTGGAACCACGCATCATGACGGTTTCTTTATCGCCATGAATGATTGGCGGGTTGGGATCCGGATTCGGATTGGGATTGGGATTGGGATTGGGGTTCGGGTTGGGATTCGGATTGGGATTCGGATTCGGATTGGGATTGGGGTTCGGATCCGGATTGGGATTGGGGTTCGGGTTCGGGTTGGGATTCGGATCCGGGTTCGGATTGGGATTAGGATTGGGGTTCGGATTCGGATTCGGGTTCGGATCCGGGTTCGGGTTCGGATTCGGGTTGGGATTCGGATCCGGGTTCGGGTTGGGATTGGGATTAGGATTCGGATTCGGGTTGGGATTCGGATCCGGGTTCGGATTCGGGTTGGGATTCGGATCCGGGTTCGGGTTCGGATTGGGATTAGGATTGGGGTTGGGATTCGGATTCGGATTCGGGTTCGGATCCGGGTTCGGATTTGGGTTGGGATTCGGGTTCGGATTGGGGTTGGGGTCCGGGTCCACAGCCGGGGTATACAGGTACTGCCCCTGTCCATTTGCATCCTTATAGGTCATGTTCTCAATCCGTTTGCTGGCGGACTGGGCTGTCAGACCTTCCGCGATCTCCACTTTGCCCGTCAGGTTCTTTTCACCATCTTTATAGGCGGTGTAGTACAGCTTATTGGCCAGTTTGTTCAACGTACCGCTTACCAGATTCTTATCCGCAGCCTTAGTGGATGCGGTGTTTAAGCCCGCATTGTCGGTGCGGAGTGTGATTCCCGAATTGGCAGCGGCCTTTTCAACCTTGAAATCGCCGCCCTTCATGGACAGACCTTCATTCGGATCGGCCGGCACTGTTGTGTCATGTTTGTAGATAACTGTAGCGTTACCGCTGTAGTTATCGATAACAACATCTCCCATTTCAGAATCCGGCGCCTCTGTAATGGAAGTAACCTGCCCTTGATTTGACTGGCCGGCTAAATTACCGTTATTACCAATAAACGCTCTGCCCCCGGTCATGTCGATTACGCCGTTATCTCCACTGAAATATTTCAACTTACTGTCTGTCAGCTGATTTTTAATATTTTTTTGTTCTTTTGTAATCGCATTATACCAAGTAGCTCCGTCCTTCAGTGTAAGAGTCATATGATCGCCCATATTGAAGCCGGTCCAGTAAGAGTCACCGCCTTCCACAAGCACATCCATAACTCCATCACTAAAGCCCTTCCAATATCCTCCATTCTTTATAAACAATTTGACGGAACCCAACTGACCGGGTGACACACCGAAGCCACGGCTGTCAGTATAGTTGCCAAGCCAATACGACTCCGGAGTAGACAAACCCATATTGGCTCTTCCCTTAGAACCCATACCGCCCCGTGTGGATATATCACCTTCCACGACAAGGCGATTTGATCCGGCACCAACAACCGTTCCATCTTCTCCTTTTACAACGTTAAGATTTATAACACCTTCATTTTGGCTGACAAATTCACCGTAGCACCAGAGCGCCGCATAGCCATTTTTTACTTTGATGGAGCCGCCGCCAATATTAATCTGGCTTGCTGTAGCACTAAGACCGGTTTTTCCGCCAAATGTCTGCGTACCCGGATGGTCGTTTGAAGTATCTCCATCTACTTCGATGTCTACCAATCCGTCTATGTTAACAGCAGAATATGCATCGGATACTCCATTTCTGGCCTTGATTCCAGAACTGCCGCCTTTCCAATTCGGATCAAAATTTGCGCGAATTCGCAAGACTTTATTCTCCAAATCGTCTCCACCATTATGAATATCCACTACTCCGCCTGTATTCACATATATCCCGGCGGAATAGTAACCTGCCTCCTTGTTCATCACATTAATGTTAATAGGCCCGGCATTGTTAATCTCCACATGGCTTCCCGTAACCGTTGCCGCGATTCCGCTAAAACCATCTGAATTAATATCCAGTCCATGCCCATTCATTTCCAGAACAGTCGGCTTTTTATCCCATGTATTAGAAACAGTAGATGAAGTAGAACCTAATTCCCACACACCACCAGCAATCTTGTCACAGGCAGTAATTGTAGTTTTAGGCTTGGTAAAAGTGTACACATCGTTCTTTAATACACCGTGGATCACATACTCCTGATCAATTTCTTCCTTTCCTGTAATCACCGTACCGAAAGCATCAATATCCTGTTCCGGCGCCGGATCCGGATCCACTGCCGGGGTATACAGGTACTGCCCCTGCCCGTCCGCATCCTTATAGGTCATGTTCTCAATCCGTTTGCTGGCGGACTGGGCTGTCAGACCTTCCGCGATCTCCACTTTGCCCGTCAGGTTCTTTTCACCATCTTTATAGGCGGTGTAGTACAGCTTATTGGCCAGTTTGTTCAACGTACCGCTTACCAGATTCTTATCTGCGGCCTTAGTGGATGCGGTATTTAACCCTGCATTGTCTGTGCGGAGCGTGATCCCTGAATTGGCAGCTGCCTTTTCAACCTTGAAATTGCCACCCTTCATGGACAGACCTTCATTCGGATCCGCAGGTACAGCGGTATCATGCTCGTAAATCACCGTGGTGTAACCGCTGTAATTTTCCACGCTGATCGGGTTTTTATCCTTTTGGATGATTACGCCCGCATGGGCCGCATCACTGCCGCCGTACAGGTTGGTCGGGTTACTGCCATGGAACTCCTTGTCTGCCGTGGTGCCATAGTAGTTTTCTCCCGGTATGCCCCAGGCAGCATTGGTCCAGGTGCCCCCATTCGCCAGCCACAGGTTTATGCGACCATAGAATTTTTTCGGATCGCTGTACTCGCCATTCACATTACCATTTTTATCAAAGCCATTCCAAACAATACCTTCCAGGGTAGACTTATCAGTATTCAAACCCAGGTTCACAGTGGAGTAAATGCCTGTCTCAACAGGATTGATAGCTCCCGTCTTAGCGGACACGTTACCTTTGATGTTCACGTCGTGATTGCCGGCGCCAGTCACGTTGCCGCTGCCATCTTTCACCACGTTCATGTTCACCGTGCCGCACTGGGCCACCAATGCGCCATAGCCGGATTGGTTATCCTTGTTCACTTCAATGCTACCGCCATTCAGATTGATAGCTCCATTGCCAATATTCACAAAAGCGCCATTTCCATTGAGTTTCAAATCCACTTTACCATTGACGTTAATAATGCCGCCCTTATTGTATTTACCCCATGGGCTGGTAGAGTATAAACCGGATACACCATAGAAAGTAAACCCATCTCCATTAACTGCCCAGCCATCGTCTTTTCTCATGGTAAGGTTGCCATTGATATTTACAATGGAATTGCCCGACGCGTATACCCCTATGCTTTTTACGGTAGCAGAGATTGAAGTGACATCTAAATCTCCATTTACAGTAAGCAGATTTTGTCCGCCGGCCGCATTGCCATTTTCTAAAGATATGCCTTTTGCAACACGCTTTACTGTTCCTGTATCTACTACTAACTTCTTTGCATTAACGGTAATTTTTTTACCTTGATCGCCATAAATAACAGTTACCGAGTTCCGACCTTCCTGATTCATGGTCAACACCTTGCCGGCGGCGTCAATGACCACGTCTTCCTTCGCATCCACCACATTAGCATAATCCTTTGCGGTCAGCGTGGCATCTTCCGTAAACTTATACGTCCCATCGTTCTGCAATACGCCGGCATTTTTATATACCTGCTGCGAGGGATCCGCCCCAGCGCTGAGATCACCGGTAATCGGCGTATTTTTATAGTTTACATCATCCACTGCCGGGGTATACAGGTACTGCCCCTGTCCGTCCGCATCCTTATAGGTCATGTTCTCAATCCGTTTGCTGACCGACTGCGCCGTTAACCCTTCCGCGATCTCTACCTTGCCGCTCAGATTCTTCTCGCCGTCTTTATAGGCCGTGTAGTACAGCTTATTGGCCAGTTTGTTCAACGTACCGCTTACCAGATTCTTATCGGCAGCCTTAGTGGATGCAGTATTTAATCCTGCATTGTCCGTGCGAAGTGTGATGCCCGAATTGGCGGCCGCCTTTTCAATCTTGAAGTCGCCGCCCTTCATCACCAGACCTTCGTTCGGATCGGCAGGCGCAACGGTGTCATGTTCGTAAATCACAGTTGTGTAACCACTGTAATCTCCCACACTGATCGGGTTCTTTTCCTTCTGCAAAATTACGCCCGCATGAGCCGTATCGCTGCCACCGTACAGCGCAGAAATACGACTTCCGTTCCAGATTGAAGATGACAGATGTTTACCTGTCGCCGCAGTCTTTTCGTGGGTCCAGGCGGCTCCATTTGCCAGCCACAGACTCACTTCGCCGCTGTCATAATCTGTTTTATCGTCTACATAATCAGTGATTCCTTTCCAAGTGGAATCGGCAGTATTCAAGCCGAGGAAAACCCGACCAACCTTACCACCCGTCTTACGGGATTTTTGCGTCTTGATATCCCCCAAGATCTCCACTTTATTACCCAGTGCCGCCGTATTATCGTCCTGCATATTTATAGAAATACTGCTGTCGGCGCTCACGGAATTTTCAGCAACCAGCGCCTTGTGGTACTTAGAAGTATCCGTATCAGTAACGATTCGGCCGCCGGAAATTCTGGCAATACCGCCTATAGCTTTAACGCCGATGCCTTTTAAATTAACATCCACTCCATCCGTTACTTCTACTACAGCACCGTTGCCGCCGGCATGAACGCCAACCGCTCCCTGCTGCATGGTGTCTTTGGTCGCTTTCACAGACTGATCTATTTTCAGGCTCTTGAGCGAGATCGTATCTCCCGGATTCGTGGTCTTCACCCCGGCTGCCATTCGGGAACCTTCCACCTTATCGATTACAATATCATGGTCAATGGCAACTGTCCCTTTGCCCCTTGTCATGATACCGGCTCCTTCGCCGGCCGTCAGGGCAGTAATATGAATAGCTGAACCCGCTTTGCCATTACTAAACCGTAAATTCTTAGCATCCGCCATAATGCCTGCTGTTTTTACAATTTCATCACCTGCATTGGCAGACAAGGTCAGGGCATGACCTTTCATATCCACAAGCATATCTTTTTCAGACGTACTGTTATAGGCTGCGGCTACAAATTTTTTATTATAGGAGCCTACCGCGTCGGCAATGGTCGCCTTGGCCACACGATCTTTACCGAAAACTTCCGGTGTTTTTATCGGTCCGTCCGTCGGTTCATCCACTGCCGGGGTATACAGGTACTGCCCCTGCCCGTCCGCATTCTTATAGGTGATATTCTCCAGCCGCTGGCTGGCGGCTTGGGCTGTCAGACCTTCCGCAATCTCTACCTTACCGGTCAGGTTCTTTTCACCATCTTTATAAGCGGTATAGTACAGCTTATTGGCCAGGCTGTTCAGTGTTTCGCTCACCAGATTCTTATCTGCGGCTGTGGTGGAAGCAGTGTTTAAGCCTGTATTATCCGTGCGCAAAGTAATCAGAGATTTTTTCTTTGCTTTTCCGATAATGGTATTGCCGCCGATTACGGTCTTGGGGTCACTCACATTATGTTCATAAACAACTACCGCATGTCCGCTGTAGTCATTCAGGCGAATATTCTTATCTGTCTTCTGGAAAATATAGCCTTCCTTGCCGGCTTTGCTCCCACCCGTGAAATGCGTAATTTCACTGTCGGTATCTACATTCCGACCTACACTTTCATGCGTCCAGGTCGCGCCGTTGGATAAATACATATTCCCGGCCACTTTCCAGCCATACTTGAAAAGGCTTTTGTCAAAAGTATTGGCAAAAATGCCGTGGAAAGAGGAGTCCTTTGTTCCCAGGCCTATATTAATCTCTGTTCTCGGCTTATCGAAATTCATCTTTTCTCCGTCATCGATCAGAATATTCCCTTTAATCACTAAATCTTCGTTTCTTGGCGTAATCACTCCTGTCGTCGACTTAGCCACATTAGCATTGATGATGCCATTCGTTGCATGCAACGCATACTCATCTTCCGAAGAAATGTATCCGCCGCGAAGATTCAGTTCCGCTTCTTTACCGTTGACAAAAACAGTTTGCTGCTTTGTTTTCAGGTTTGTTTCGCCGGTAACCGTCATCTTGCCGCCATCGTATAAGAGGATCCCCTCCTTGCTGTTAGCCGGCAGATTTCCTGTCAGATTTCCCGTTAAATTGATAACGCCATCATGGAAGCAGGTGATGCCGCCGTTTGTGAGTTCCAGTTTGTCGGCAGTGATTTGAATATTTTTCCCGGTTCTGTTGATAAGTTCAAATGCTTCCTTAGTCCCCTCGCCGGCCATTTCCAGAGTGAGTTTATGCCCTTCTGCGTCAATTTCCATGTCTTCTACAACGGAGATCGGGCTGTAATGATTGACTATATTGCTCTTGTCATTTGTCAGGTTGGCAACGGAAATCGTCGTGTCTTTCGTAAACACATAAGTGCCATCTTCCTGTCTGACACCCGCTTCTGCATAGGACCAGTCATTGAGGAGATTCCCTGTCAGCGGCGTGTCAAATGCACTGGTTGTCTGTTCTGTCGGCAAAGTGCTCCGGACATAGGTTCCCTGTCCTTTTTCACCGGTAAAGGTAATTTTTCCCATTTCCTGAAGCTGAGACACATTAGTCAGCCCTTCTGAAATGCCTATCAGTCCGGTGATATTATTTTCTGTTTTATATGCACTGTAATAAAGCTTCCCTGCCAGCGCATTGAAAACTTTGTCCAGCGCCGTCTGATCCGCAGTATTGATATTGGCGGCATCGGTCATCAGAATGACCTTTGCATTTGTATCGGCAGAAGAAATCGTAAGATCACCCGCTTTATACTGGGCTATAGCCGTCCCGTCCCCTTCATGGGCATAGTGAATAAAGGTATTCCCTGTCAGTTTATGGATTGTGGTCGGGTTGGTGTCTTTCTGTTCAATCGTGCCTGCATAACTGGTATTCTTTTGCCGATTGTCATGAACCGCAAAAAGTCCGCCTGTCAGATGACTCACAAAGCTTCCGTTAAAGTTTGCCGCAGGATCTCCCCCGCGGGCAATTTTGCCATACATTTCATTGGTCCAGCGGCCGCCATTCCACAGCCAGAGGTTTGTTTCCCCTTTATACAGTTTCTTATTTGGCTTATAACCTTCTGCTCCATACTGGTTAAAGATAGCACCGCGCATATAGGAATCCGGGGTTGCTAAAGCGATATTTACGGTTGTCAGGTCTGTCGGATCCGAAATATTTCCGTCATAGAAAATATTTGCATTGCCGTCAATATTTACTTTGGCCCGATTGACCCAGTCGCTTTCCGTAAGCCCCATGCGTACATGGCCGCTTTCTGCCACCAGTGCGGCATATCCCTGTGTATTATCCTTATTTACATGGATCGCTCCGCCTTTCATGGTAATGGAACTGCCGGCACCATTGGCGAATGCGCCGTTGGCATTGACATTCATGAAGACCAGTCCGGTTGTTATATTAGGTGCTGCCACATTTTGCCCGACTTTATAGCCTTGAGCCAATATGCCCGATGCGTCAAAATAGCCAAATCCGTGCCTGCCCTCAACTGACACGCCCCAATTGTCTGTAGCATCCGCATAGGTCCACTTTCCCTCTTTCAGATCATCCCAGTTGCCATTTTTGATCATCATCAGGGAATCTTCAATATGGGCTGTACTGTTTCCTGCCACCTCAATGCCGACTGCTTTTCCGGGTCTGAAACTTCCCTCCACCTTCCCGGAAATCGCTTCGATCTGCAAGTGTTTGGATTTATCGACATAGACAGCGTGATTTGCCGTATCACTGGCAGGAGTAAAGCTTTTGACGGAAATTCCCGTAGCGCCATACACTCCGTGCGCTTTAATATCCGTCAGGTCGGATAGCTTTATGCAAAATCCTTTACCGGCTGTCACATTCACAGCTGTGACAGGACTATCGGTTGATTCGGACTGCAAATGTAAAGGAGCCTTTTTATCTTCGGATAGCGGAATCATATAAAGACTCACATTCCCATTTGTGTTAATCAGTGTTCCATTTCCTTTAATTGTAGTTTCTCCATTAAAGTAATAGCCGGGCGCTCCACCATTCTTTTTTACAGAACCATAGATCGCATCGTCACTGGCATCGCCTGTAATGACGCCGGTATAATCGGCGGCCATGGCCTGCCCTGCAAATAATGCTCCGGCCATCAGACTGAGCAGCACCTGTCTGTACAACGTCTTTTTCTTCATACTTATCTCCTCTTTTTATATTTTTCCCTCGTTTTCACACCAAAATAAATTATTGCAAAAATTAACGTCCGGACTTTAATTTCCTCCTTTCATTCTGCGGTCCTTTCAAATCAGTCTCTTCATCGTGTTATATATCCAAATCGACAGCATATTTATCATATGTATTATTTATTATATAATTATTTCATTTGTTTTTAAATACTTATTAAGATGTATTATCTATATATTTATAATTGCACCTTTTTTGATGATGTATTATCTATATGTTCGCCGTTTCATTTTTTCGATAAGGGTGAAAGTTCCTTTCACAAAGTTGAAATATTATTCATCCTGATTAGATACTCAACAGCATGCTAAAGGCAAAAAATATACCCCGTGCAAGCACACGAGGCATATTTACAGTACTATTTTCTATTGTAATGCAGCGTTCTATTATTTATTTCATATTTTTCTTCACGGATTCTGTCAGGTCAACGCCGCCATAGACTACTTCTCTGGCATTGATCACAATGTCAACGCTCTTTTCTTTAGCGGCTTTGGCAATGGCCATTTTAAGTTTTTCCTGGATAGGCGTCATCAGTTGCTTTTCTTTTTCTGCCAGCTGACGGTTCAGTTTTTCACCCAGAGCCTGTTTTTCTTTATCGGATAATTTCTTTGATTCTTCGTTAAATTGCTGCTGCATTTTCTGCTGTTCGGCGGCCAGTGTTTTGCCTGCCTGTACAAAAGCCGGCGTAGACGCTAATACCACTTCCATATTTACATAGCCGGAAGCCGCATCGGCCGCAGGCATAAAACCCAGTACGGAAACAACCGTCATCAAGGTAATCCATAATTTTTTCATTGCGTTTTCCTCTTTTCCTACATGTCGTTCTACGATTATTTTTTCCAGATTCGTGCCATCAGTTCCGGATAGATTGCATTTAAATGGCCCTGGAGCTGGTTCAGGATCGCGATAATAAGAACCGGATCAAAGTGTTCCAACCCGGAAGGAATGGAACAGGAAAGAAGAATATTGCCGGTTTCATCCACATTGTATTTCAACATGCGATACTGGTCGTTCAGTTTATTCAGCTCTTCACAGACAAAGGTTTTCTTTTCTTCGGTAACCAGATTGGCGGCAATCTGCACCTGAATCAGAGTATAGACGCTGTCGTCCAGCAAGATCATAAAAGCCAGGTTGGTGCCGGCTACCGGGAGATTGCTGCGGAATGCATGCGAATGTACATCGTCTTGGAAATTCTGGATGCCAAATCCTTCGATTTTGTTTTCCGCCAGGTATTTCTGCAGGGCTTCCGCTTTTTTAATGCCTACCTGCGCCTCTGCAGCTGTGGCTTCGGCCATTACTTTGATTTCATCTTTTTCCATGTTTTTTCCTCCTGATTATTATTACATTTTTCTTATTAGTAACCTTGACTACATGTAAGATGTTACCACAAATTTTGTTTTATTGCAATATTGTACATGGAAATTTCAAAAAATAAACCTCCGTGTGGAACAGGAAGTATCCTGTCTCACACGGAGGTTATAGCGTATCGTTCGTTGTGCAACTTGCAGGGCCGCTGTTATAACAGCAACACTCCCCTGCGTGATTACAGCAGTTCGATGATTGCCATTTCGGCGGCATCGCCGCGGCGGGGTCCTACCCGGTAAATACGGGTAAAGCCGCCATTTCTATCCTGATATTTCGGAGCCAGTTCATCAAACAGTTTTCTGGTAGCGGTTTCGTCTACCAACGTGGCCAGCACCTGACGGCGGGCATGTAAATCACCGGCCTTAGCCAGGGTGATCAGCTTTGCTACATTTTTGCTGGTCTCTTTGGCTTTGGCAATGGTGGTTTCAATTCTGCCATGCATGATCAGGGCGCTGGACAGACTGCGGAACAAAGCTTTACGGTTATCGGATGCACGGTTTAATTTTCTGTATGCCATTTCCCGTCCCCCTTATTCTTCTTCGTCCTTGCGTAAGGACAGTTCCATATCGATTAACTTCTTTTTGATTTCATCCAGAGATTTTGTTCCCAGATTCCGTACTTTTTTCAGGTCGTCTTCCGACTTGTTGACCAGATCGCCTACCGTATTGATGCCGGCCCGGCGCAGGCAGTTGTTGCTGCGTACGGATAAGTCCATATCTTCGATCGATTGTTTCAGTCTGGGATTTTCTGTTTCTTTTCCTTCTGTATCCGAAGCCTCTCCAACAGAGTCTTCCCCAACAGCCACGGACGGTTTGAGCACCGTGCCGTTCTGGAAAAGCCGCAGGCAATCGATCAAAATGCCGGCTGCCATACTGATGGCGTCGTCCGGACGAATGCTGCCATCGGTCCAGACTTCCAGCGTCAGTTTATCATAATCGGTCACATTCCCTACGCGGGTATCGGTTACACCGAATTTGACACGAGTAATAGGAGAATAAATGGAGTCAACCGGTAACCAGCCGATCCCTTTATCGTCCCTTTTATTTTTTTCGCTGGTGCTATAACCCATTCCCTGATTAATATAGATGTCCATTTTTAAATGACCATCTTTGTCCAGGGTCGCAATGTGCAGATCTTTATTCAGAATTTCCACATCGCTGTCAGGAGTAATATCGCCTGCGGTCACTTCCTGCTCACCGGTCACATCGATGTGCAGGACTTTTTCCTCCAGATCCGGAGTATTGGCTTTTAAGCAAAGCGCTTTGATGTTCAGAATAATGTCGGCCACGTCTTCCCGTACACCGGGGATCGTGGTAAATTCATGCAGCACATTTTCGATCATCACGCCCGTTACAGCAACCCCATTCAGGGAAGATAACAGCACACGCCGTAAACTGTTGCCCAGCGTGATGCCGTAACCGCGCTGCAGCGGTTCCCAAACAAATTTGCCATAGCGTTCATCTTCAGAGATCTGGGAAAATTCCAATCTCGACTTAATTGTATCAATCATGCGGAAAGCCTCCTTCTCTCGCGTATTACCACAATACGCCAACTGGTTGGTGGCAAAAGATGCTCATTATTATTTGGAGTACAGTTCGATGATAGACTGTTCAACAACGGGAACATCAATTTCCTCACGAGTCGGGAAACGATCTACTTTTGCGCTCAGCGCTTCCGTGTTGGCAACAAGCCAGGCAGGAGCAGTCACTGCTGCCATCTTTTCATTGCTGCCTTTAAAATAAGCTTTGCTGCGGCTGCTTTCCATAACGGAAATTTCATCACCGACTTTAACCAAAGCAGAAGGAATATCAACGCGTTTGCCGTTTACAGCGATATGACCGTGGGTCACGACCTGACGCGCCTGACGGCGGGTGGAAGCCAGCCCCATGCGGAATACTACATTGTCCAGTCTTCTTTCCAGAAGCAACAGGAGGTTTTCACCGGTGATGCCGGGCATCTGTTTGGCTTTTTCGTAGTACAGGCGGAACTGTTTTTCCAGTACACCGTAAATGAATTTTGCTTTTTGTTTTTCTTTCAACTGAACACCATATTCAGAGATTTTTCTTC
>ERZ1504703.577-NODE-577-length-11450-cov-3.101009_pt1 | contig 11450 bp, 9 predicted proteins | sample MGYA00572393_ERZ1504703 | MGnify/ENA primary metagenome ERZ1504703 (study PRJEB39906, sample SAMEA3182102) | gut metagenome | biome: human; feature: gut; material: Stool; isolation source: human stools | place: Canada | collected 2013-02-18 ...
GTCGGCAGCGTCAGATGTGTATAAGAGACAGGTGTAGGCCCTGTGGATAAGCGTCCGGCCAGACTGGATCTGGCGTGGAGATCTCTGGAGCCGAATACCTTCGGATTGGAGGAATTCTACCATTGGACGAAGCAGGTGAATGCACAGATCATGATGGCAGTGAATCTGGGTACCAGAGGTGTGGCAGATGCCTGCAATCTGCTGGAATATTGCAACCATCCCGGCGGCTCCAAATATAGCGACCTTCGCAGATCCCACGGTGTGGAAAATCCCTATAATATCAAACTGTGGTGCCTGGGTAATGAGATGGATGGCTCCTGGCAGCTGGGCAGCAAGACTATGGACGAATACGGACGGATCTCGCAGGAAGCGGGCAAGGCCATGAAACTGATCGATCCTTCCATCGAGCTGGTATCCTGTGGAAGTTCTTATCGGGAGATGCCTACTTTCCCTCAGTGGGAAGCTACCACACTGGAACACAATTATGATTATGTAGATTATCTGTCCCTGCATACCTATTACGGCAATGCAGCTATGGACAGCAATGATTATCTGGCAAAATCCGATGACATGGATGATTTCATCCGTACGGTAGTGTCTGTCTGCGATTATGTCAAAGCGAAGAAGCGCAGCAAGAAGCAGATCAACTTAAGCTTCGACGAATGGAATGTATGGTTCCATGCCAGCAAGGAGGATGCCGACACCACAGAGAATCATCCCTGGCAGAAAGCCCCTCATCTGCTGGAGGATCATTATACCTTTGAAGATGCCCTGATGGTAGGTCTGATGATGATCACGCTGTTAAAGCATGCGGACCGTGTAAAGATCGCCTGTCTGGCACAGCTGGTGAATGTCATTGCACCGATCATGACGGAGGAGAACGGGATTGCCTGGAGACAGACCATTTTTTATCCTTTCTATCATGCATCCTGCTATGGCAGAGGAACTGTATTACAGCTGGCTATCGACAGCCCGAAGCATGAGACCAGCGGCCACGGAAGCATCACAGATGTGGAAGCGGTAGCGGTATGGAATGAGGAAGCGGAGGAAGTGACCGTATTTGCCGTGAACCGTAATCTGGAAGAAGACCTGCCCCTGACCATGGACCTGCGCAGTTTCGAAGGCTATGAACTGATCGGCAAGACCGAGCTGGTATCCGATGACTTACAGACCGTGAACTCCGCAGCAGGAGAGAAAGTACACCCCCGTCAGGCCGACGATGCCAAAGCAGAAGGCGGCCAGTTGGAGACCGTGCTGAGGAAAGCGTCCTGGAATGTGATCCGGCTGGGAAGAAAATAAGATAGTGACAAAAGTGGAAAGCTAGTTAAAAAATGATAGCCCTTGGCAGGGTATAAGAAAGGTGGCCACCTTTTCCTTATACCTTGCCGGGGCTATTCGTTTCATAAAAATGTTTTCTTTGCCGAATTTATGAAAAAACTTCTTTTATACAGTTCTTTTTTCATAAAAAGTGCATTTATAACGGTTTTTATGAAATGCAGAACTCCTGAAGCGGCAGAAGGTCCTCCGGGAGTTCTGTTTGTATTTAAAACGCCAATTTCTGCGAAAAAAATACAAAAACATGAGATTTTGCTATGTAAAAAGTCTCTATTTTCGCTACACAAGCAAAATAAAGAAATTCCGTACAAAAAATCCTGATTTCGGAACTTTTTTGTACGGAATTCATTGTTTTGAGGCTTTTTACACCAAACTAACTTGCTATTTATTTTCGTTCTCCTTTTCTTCCGGATGGAAGTCTGCGAAGGTGGAGCGGTTTGTCAGTTTTCCAAACATCCAGGTGTAGATCCAGATGAGAAGAGGGATGGCCACGGTGGCTAGCAGGCAGGTGGCGAATAGCACGTGGCTGGCGGAGCTGTCGAAGATCGCCGCAAAAAGCGTCACGACATATAAAAGCACCAGCAGAATAATTCCAATGATCGCGAAGATCTGTTTGGAAGTCATTTTTGTTTTCTTGTTTTGTGTATTTTTATCCTGTGACATTTGTATTCCTTTCGTTATTCCCATTCATAATTCACAAAAGAGCGTAAGTGCCAGTGCGGTTTGTGGATCTCAAAGGAGCGGAAGTGCCGGTGCGGTTCGTGGATCTCAAAAGAGCGTAAGTGCCGGTGCGGTTCGTGGATCTCAAAAGCTGCGGGAGTGCCAGAACTGTCCGTGTGCCTCAGGGACTGCGGAACCGTCAGAGTTATTCGTGATTCTCAGAAGTCTCGGAACTGTGTTCCACATGTTCTTCGTTGGGTTCTGGAATCGTCATCAGTACCTTGATGATACGGTTCTGGTCGATACCCTGTACCTTCAAGTGAATACCGTTCTCCAGGGTAACTTCCTCACCATCCTCCGGCAGACGATCCAGACAGTCGATGATCAGACCGCCGATGGAGTCATAATCTTCACTGGTCAGATTTGTTCCAAGAACGTCGTTGATGTCATCCAGCTTCATGCTGCCTTCCACCAGATAAGTATCTTCTGACATCTTCTGGATCAGTTCTTCCTCGTCCTCATCGTATTCGTCACGGATCTCACCGACGATCTCTTCTAACAGATCCTCCAGAGTGATCATACCAACGGTAGCACCGTATTCATTCAATACGAAAGAGACATTGGTGGTCTTTTCCCGCATCTCATACATGAGGTCTGCGATTTTCTTGTACTCGTAAGTATAGTAAGCATCACGCAAAATGTTTCCCACATGGAAAGCACTCTGATCCTCCGTCAGGATAAAGTCCTTGATATTGATCAGACCGATAATATTGTCCTTGTCATCCTCATAGACCGGAAGCCTGGTATACATGGAATCCCGGAAAACTGCCAGAACATCGTCATAAGTAGCATCCAGACTGACCGTTACCATATTGATGCGTGGAATCATGATATCCTTGGCGTGGGCATCGGAAAAATCGAATACATTGTAGATCAGCTTGCGTTCCTCGGATTCGATGACACCGTCCTCATGACTGACGTCCACGTAGGTTTTCAGCTCGCTTTCAGTCATGGTGCTGGCTTTTTTGTTGGGATCGATATGTAACAGCTTCATGATACCGTGGGACAGCAGATCCACAATGAAGATGACCGGCGTGAGCACCTGCATCAGAAAATAGATTACATTGCAATATGTCAGGGCCAGCTTCTCAGAATACAGTATTGCCCAGGTCTTGGGTACGATTTCGCCGCAGAGCAGCACAACAATGGTCAGAACACCGGTTGCGATACCTACAGCCAGATTGATTCGCATAGCTAATGTTGTTGCCAGGGAAGATGCAGTCAGATTGACAATATTGTTGCCGATCAGAATGGTACTGATCATTTTACTGTAATTGTCCAGGACTTTGTTGACGCGTGCAGCACGCTTGCTGCCTTCCTCTTCCAGGGTACGCATACGTACACGGTTGACCGTGGACAGCGCAGTCTCGGCAGAAGAGAAAAAGCCGGATAGAAAAATCAGAATTACGATAGAAACAAGTTGTATGACACCAGAGGTATCCAAAAAAGTTCACTCCTTCTTAAATAATAGTAGTAGGCATAAGCCCCATTTATAAGTTATTAAGCAACAATATACAATAGGACAGGAATAGTTGTCAAGTTTTCCGAATGATTTGAATATACATTTTACATAGGTAAAAAGGAGGAGCAACATGGAAAAAAGAGTAGAGAGAAAAGAAGGGGTTCCGGTGCTTGCACTGGCAAAATGTCTGCTGGCATCCTATGTGCTGACACTGTTGCTTTTATGTCTGTTGGCACTTTTATTGTATAAATTGCATCTGACGGAAGGAATGGTGACCATTGCAATCTCTGCTATTTATGTCGTAACTACCTTTACGGCGGGATTTTTGGCAGGAAAAAAGATGGAGACGCAGAAGTTTCTTTGGGGAGCACTGCTAGGGGCAGCATATTTCGTGATACTGGCGGTGGTATCCGTATTGATCAAAACGCCGGAAACTGCATTGGGCAATTCCTTCTGGACCACAATGGTATTGTGTGTGGCCGGGGGGACACTGGGCGGTATGCTGGGGTAAAATACAGAAATGGACAGGAATTTAACGGTTTTTGAGAAAAAAAGCTTTTACAAATGCCAAATACATGATATAATGAGCAAAAATGAGTTGCGTGTCTGTATGTTTATATACACGCTGGCGTCTATAGGCGCTTTGAAATCATAAGGAGGCTATTTTTAATGAAGCATATTAAGACTTTAACAACCAGAGATTTAAAGGAATCTATGAAAAAGGGCGGCTGCGGTGAGTGCCAGACTTCCTGCCAGTCTGCATGTAAGACTTCCTGCACTGTAGGAAACCAGAGTTGTGAAAAGATTAAATAATCTAAGAAATTGAGAAGAGACTAACGTAAGCAGCGATTCAGGTCGCTGCTTATTCTCTGTTAACTATTCGGAGCCGAATTTGACAGCGTATTCTTCGTCGGATGCTTGCATACGTAAGAGGATACGTCCGGCAAAATACGGCGAAGTAACCACATGAGCAAATAACATGCAGGCATGTTATTCAGGAAAGTCCGGAGGACGATTTTACGAATGGGGTTCCGAATAGTTAATGTTAATGTGTTTTAAGCAATAAGAAGTAGAAAGAAGAGGAATAGAACTGTGATACACCAGTATAAGAGCAACGGCTATAATATCGTTATGGATGTGAACAGTGGTTCTGTCCATGTGGTAGATGATATTGTGTATGATATGATCCCGCTAGTAGAGCCTCTGGTAACGGAAGGCATCAAGGATGCGGATACTATCAAGGCCGCCGTACTGAATCTTGCAAATATCCCCTATCCCCAGGAAGAGATCACCGAAGCGGTGGACGAGGTCCTGGAGCTGGAGAAGGCAGGACAGCTGTTTGCTCCCGATATTTATGAGAATTACATTTTTGATTTTAAGAAGCGCCAGACCGTAGTCAAGGCACTGTGCCTGCACATTGCCCATGACTGTAACCTTGCCTGCAGATATTGCTTTGCGGAAGAGGGTGAGTACCACGGCAGAAGAGCGCTGATGAGCTTTGAGGTCGGCAAAAAGGCACTGGATTTCCTGGTAGCCAATTCCGGCAACCGTGTGAACCTGGAAGTGGATTTCTTCGGCGGTGAACCACTGATGAACTGGGATGTGGTAAAGCAGCTGGTAGAATACGGCAGAAGCTTAGAGAAGTCCAACAATAAAAAGTTCCGTTTTACCCTGACTACCAATGGTATCTTATTAAATGATGAGATCCTGGAGTTCGTGAATAAGGAAATGGGTAATATCGTGCTGAGTATCGATGGACGTAAGGAGATCAACGACAAGATGCGTCCTTTCCGTGGCGGACAGGGCAGCTATGACATCATTGTTCCCAAGTTCCAGAAGGTAGCGGAGAGCAGAGACCAGATGAACTATTATGTGCGTGGTTCGTTCACCCACAATAATCTCGATTTCTCCAAGGACGTTCTGCATCTGGCAGATCTGGGATTCAAACAGATCTCCGTGGAGCCCGTTGTGGCACAGCCTACGGATGATTATGCCATCAGAGAAGAGGATCTTCCGATCTTAAAGGAAGAATACGATAAACTGGCAGTAGAAATGATCAAGCGTAAGAAAGAGGGCAAGGCTTTCAATTTCTTCCACTTTATGATCGATCTGCAGGGCGGTCCCTGCGTAGCCAAGAGACTCTCCGGCTGCGGATCCGGTACCGAATATCTGGCGGTTACTCCCTGGGGAGACTTGTATCCCTGCCATCAGTTCGTGGGTAACGAGAAGTTCCTCATGGGCAATGTGGATACCGGTGTGGTAAGAGATGATATCCGTGACGAGTTCAAATGCTGTAATGTCTATGCAAAGGACAAGTGTAAGAAGTGTTTTGCCAAGTTCTATTGCAGCGGCGGATGTGCTGCGAACTCCTATAATTTCCATGGCAATATCAATGATGCGTATGACATCGGCTGTGAGCTGCAGAGAAAGCGTATCGAATGTGCTATCATGCTGAAGGCTGCGGAAGCAGCAGAAGCTTCAGAAGAATAGAAAGGACAAAGGAAAGATGAAGAAAAGTAAAGCAATCATCATTCTGCTCTGCGCCCTTCTGGTCCTGCTGGGTGTCGGCTATGTGGATCTGTATGGCGTAGATGCGGAAGGAACTGCCAGTGCTTCAGACATCAGTCTGGGACTGGATCTGGCCGGTGGTGTCAGTATCACTTATCAGGTGGTAGGCGATGAAGAGCCGGATGCAACGGACATGGCAGATACTATTGCCAAGCTGCAGAAGCGTGTTGAGAACTACAGTAAAGAGGCTATTGTATACCAGGAGGGTACCGATCGTATCAATATCGAGATTCCCGGTGTAACAGATGCCAACAAGATCCTGGAAGAGCTGGGACGTCCCGGTTCCCTGTATTTCATTGCAGAGACAGACAAGGACGGCAATGCGAACTACTCTATGCAGGCAGTAACCGATGCACAGGGCAATGTAAGCTATGCGTACGCTCTGAATAAGACCATCGATGAACTGAAGGCAGATGGATCCATCATGCTGGAGGGTACAGATGTCAAGACTGCTACCGCAGGCTCTATCAAGGACCAGACGATGGGCAATTCCACTTATGCGGTAGATCTGGTGATGACGGAGGAAGGCACTAAGAAGTTTGAAGAGGCTACCAGAAATGCTTACGAGAAGGGCGAGACCCTGGGTATCTACTATGATGGATCCTTTGTAAGTGTTCCTTCCGTAAAAGGTGTGTTCTCCGATGGTAATGCACAGATCTCTCCTATGAACTCCTATGAAGAGGCAGAGAGCCTGGCTTCCACCATCCGTATCGGTGGACTGAAGCTGGAGCTGGAAGAGCTGCATTCCAAGGTAGTTGGCGCACAGTTGGGTGTGGAAGCAATCTCCACCAGTTTAAAAGCAGCTGTGATCGGATTTATCGTAGTGGCTGTTTTCATGATCGCAGTATATTTTCTGCCCGGATTTGCTTCTGTCATTGCACTGGGTATTTATGTGGCATTGGTAGTATTGCTGCTGAACGGCTTTGACCTGACCCTGACCCTGTCCGGTATCGCAGGTATCATCCTGTCCATCGGTATGGCAGTGGATGCCAACGTTATCGTATTTGCCCGTATCCGTGAGGAACTGGCAACAGGCAAGACTGTTAAGAGCGCTATGCAGATCGGTTATGACAAGGCACTGTCCGCCATTATCGACGGTAATGTGACCACCCTGATCGCTGCAGCTGTATTGTGGCTGTTAGGTCCCGGTACTGTCAAGGGATTTGCACAGACCCTGGCACTGGGTATCGTTTTATCCATGTTCACTGCACTGGTAGTGACCAAGTACATTATGAAAGCTTTCTATGCACTGGGATTAAAGGATCCTAAGTGGTATGGTGTAGGTAAGGAACACAAGACTGTGAATTTCCTCGGCAAGAAGGGTATTTTCTTCGGATTGTCTCTGGCAGTGATCGCTGTTGGATTTATCACCATGGGTGTCTACAAGATGAACACCGGAGATGCACTGAATTACAGCCTGGAGTTCAAGGGTGGTACCGCAACTACTGTCACTTTTGATAAGAGCTATACGCTGGAAGAGATCAACAGCGAGATGGTACCTCTGATCGAGAGCACCACCGGCAGTGCAGTTCAGATCCAGACCGTACAGGGCTCCAACGAAGTTATCTTCAAGACCGGTTCTCTGGATGTGGATCAGAGACAGGCACTGAATCAGATGTTCGTGGATAATTTTGGCGTGGATGAGACGCTGATCACCTCCGAGACCATCAGTTCCACCATCAGTAATGAAATGAAGTCCGATACGATCCTGGCAGTAGCAGTAGCAATCATCTGCATGCTGATCTATATCCGCTTCCGTTTCAGCGACATCCGTTTCGGTGTCAGCAGTATTGCCTGTCTGCTTCACGATGTGCTGGTAGTAATTACCTTCTACGCACTGGCGAGAGTATCTGTCAGCAATACATTTATTGCCTGCCTGCTGACCATCGTAGGTTACTCCATCAACGCCACCATCGTAGTCTTCGACCGTGTACGTGAGAACATGGCAGTGATGACCAAAAAGGATGACCTGCAGGATGTCGTAAACCGCAGTATCACCCAGACACTGTCCCGAAGCTTATTTACTTCCCTGACCACTCTGGTGATGGTAGGTGCGCTGTATATCTGGGGCGTGACTAGCATCCGTGACTTCGCACTGCCTCTGATGGTAGGCATCATCTGTGGTGCTTACTCCTCTGTATGTATTGCAGGTGCCCTGTGGTATGTACTGAGAAAGAAGTTTGCGCCGAAGGCAAAATAAGATTTCAGATAGTAGAATGGAATCAAAAAAGGAGTCGGAACGAAATGTTCCGGCTCCTTTTAAAGTTAAGTTATGGTTATACATTCTGCTGCAAACTGGCAAGTTCCTTTTTCAGAGCTTCGATCTCAGCGTCTTTCGCGGCATTCTCGGCAGTCAGAGTATCAATCTTCTTCAGCAGATACTGTTCCTGGAGTTCAGCATCCATTCGTGCCTGGCAGCGTTGTCTGACCATGTCATCCGCATTCAGATTATATAAAGTCTTTGTCGCTTCCATCAGGTATTCATCATTTTTAGCAGTCATAAGAATTTCCTCCCATGAAATAGACCGGAATAAAGCAGCCCATTTATCAATGCCATATGCTTTGTCAGCGTCAGTAGCCAATTCTATATGCTTTAAGTCTACCACAGAAAGTGTGAGTTTGTCACTATATTCAAAATGATCCTTAAGATTCAGTAATCGATATGTAGCATAGAACTCAGGGTGTTCCGGAAACAGGGTGTAGTCTAAAAAACCAATGTGAATTACAGGTTTTAATTCAGAATAATTTTGTCCTTTATTTAGTTGATCAAAGTTACGGCACAGATAACTCAGGGAACGTTCCGGCCAGTTGTATAGGTTATTCACCTGCATTTCCAAATTTATGAGAGTATTATTGTTCAACAAGACATTGGTATCGAGAACAAAATCTTTGTCTTCAATAGTTGCACCTAAAGTGATTGGATTGGTAATGGTGACGGACTTAATTGCGGATGGTGGCAGATGGAGCAGAGAACTGATGAGACCGATCAGAGCCTTTTGACTTAGCTGCAGGGCAGCGCGGAACATATAGTCATTGCGGAAACCGTAGTCAATAGGACCGGTAAGGTTCATGGAAAATACTTGTTTGTGTTTCATAGGCAGAATCCTCCTTAGTGTCATTAAAAGTTGCTTGAAAAATGGCGAAACGCCGGATGTAAGAAATTTAAAATAGAAATTGAATTGACTATAGCATAAAAAGAGAAGATGCACAAGAATTTTTATGGTACAATGTAATGAGTCTCAGGGAAAAACAATCGGCTGTGAAGCAGAATGTAGAGTGCGAAAGCACGAATACGTGAGCAAAATTATGAAAGTGGGAAAAGTATGGAAAAATGGTATGTAGCCGCAAAAAAGGCAGATTTTGATAAATGGGCGAAGGAATTTCATATCAGTCCGGTGACGGCGAGAATCCTAAGAAACCGGGATCTGACGGAAGAGAGTGAGATACAGAAGTTCCTCTACGGGAAACTGGAAGATTGTTATTCTCCCTGGCTGTTAAAGGATATGGATAAGGCAGTGGAGGAAATTCTAAAAGCGGTAAGGGAAGGGCTACATATTCGGGTCATCGGGGATTATGATGTGGATGGAATCTGTTCTTCCTATATTCTGACCAAAGGTTTTCAGATGCTGGGGGCTCAGGTGGACACGGCGATTCCCCACAGAATCCATGACGGCTATGGATTGAACGAGCATCTGATAGAAGAGGCCAAAAGAGAAGGTGTCGGTATGATCGTGACCTGCGATAACGGAATTGCAGCGGCACCCCAGATCGCAATGGCAAATTCTCTCGGCATGCGGGTGATCGTTACAGATCATCATGAAGTTCCATATATAGAAGAAAACGGAGAGCGGAAGGAACAGCTGCCTCCGGCGCTGGCAGTGGTGGATCCCAAGAGAGCAGACGATACGTATCCTTTTTCCGGCATTTGTGGTGGCGTGGTAGCACTGAAACTGATCCAGGCGATCACGGAAAAGACAGGAAATCCGGGACTTGTAAATATTCAGGAGGAGTTACTGGAATTTGCAGCACTGTCTACCGTATGCGATGTTATGGAGTTAAAAGATGAGAACCGCATTCTGGTGAAGGAAGGGTTGAAGCGTATCCAGAAGGGATATAACGAAGGCTTGAAGGCGCTGATGGAAGTGAATGATATTGCGCCAGACCGGCTGAGCGCCTATCATCTGGGATTTGTGCTGGGACCCTGCCTGAATGCCACGGGAAGACTGGATACTGCCAAACGGGCATTGGAACTGCTGCAGAGCTTTACCAGGGCGGATGCCATGACTGCGGCGAGAGAGCTGAAAGACCTGAATGAGAGCCGCAAGAACCTGACAGTACAGGGAATTCAGAGAGCGGATGAGTACATTCAGGAACATCATATGGCAGAAGATAAAGTTATGGTGATCTATCTGCCGGAGGTACATGAGAGCATTGCCGGTATTATTGCCGGAAAAGTCAGAGAAAAATACCATCATCCGGTCTTCATTCTGACCAAGGGAGAAGATGGAGTTAAGGGTTCCGGACGATCCATAGAAGCCTATCACATGTATGATGCCATGACGCAGGTAAAAGAGTATTTTACCAAGTACGGCGGTCATAAGCTGGCAGCAGGCCTTTCCATGCGAGAAGAGGATATTGAACCGCTGAGAGCTGCTTTGAATAAAAAATGCACTTTGACGGAGGATGATTTTATTCCGAAAGTACATATCGATGTAGCAATGCCCATGGGGTATGCGGATGATGCGCTGGCGGGAGAGTTTGCCCTGTTGGAGCCTTTCGGCACCGGGAATCCACGTCCTTTGTTTGCCCAGAAGGGGCTGGTCTTCCAGGCGGGCTTTAAAATGGGTGCCAACAAGACCTGTGCCAGATTCCGGGTGAAGACACCGGAGGGTACGACACAGACGGTGGTATTTTTTGGAGATCTGGAGAAACTGGGAGCTTTCCTGGATGAAAAATATGGTGTTGGAAGTGAAGAGGCACTTTATGCCGGGAAAGGGAATTTCCCATTGTCCGTGGTATATCAGGTCAGCCAGAATACCTATAAGGGGAAAACGGAAGTACAGTTCGTCATGCAGAACTATTGTTAAATTTTTTATTTTTTGAACACAAAATGGACACATTTTCTCTGTAATATGTATTTCAGATAGTTGATGAACTCACTATCTCCCCCCCTCATAAGAAATCGAAAAGCCTTAGGTACGATGCCTGAGGCTTTTTGGTGTCCGGAGAGAAACTTACCGCAGTTTATAAAACCTCAAGACACATTTTAGAATTAAGTTAGAATTCGTACACACTCTGTACACATTTACCCTGTAATATGTATTTCAGATAGTTGATGAACTCACTATCTCCCCCCCTCATAAGA
>ERZ1504703.583-NODE-583-length-11390-cov-3.476401_pt1 | contig 11390 bp, 9 predicted proteins | sample MGYA00572393_ERZ1504703 | MGnify/ENA primary metagenome ERZ1504703 (study PRJEB39906, sample SAMEA3182102) | gut metagenome | biome: human; feature: gut; material: Stool; isolation source: human stools | place: Canada | collected 2013-02-18 ...
ATCGCATCGAATTTCCTGTAAAAAGGATGCGGAAGTGTGTGCTTACGGTTCGAATCGGCCTCGATTTATGCCGGCTGGACAATGATGCGATGTGTCCGATGAGTATGCTCGGTGATGGTTCGGCGACGGATTGCTGTCGAGAATATTCCGTATGGAGTTTCCGCTGCTGTTCAGATTGCGGGTAGAGTCGGGAATAGATCGGCGAACGCACCTTCCGAAATCATCAATAATATAAAATCAGCCGCAACCTAAAGGTTGCGGCTGATTCTTGTTGTATCGGTCTTGTCATTACTCCACCGTTACCGACTTGGCCAGGTTGCGGGGCTGGTCCACGTCGCGCCCTTTATTGACAGCGATATGATACGCCAGCAACTGCAACGGCACCGATACCACGATCGGCATCAGGCACTCCGCCACGACGGGCACTTCGATAAAGTAGTCGGAGCTCTTGCGTACCTGCTCGTCGCCCTTGGCGATCACGGTGATAACCTTGCCGCCCCGGGCCTTGATCTCCTCGATGTTGCTGGCGGTCTTTTCGTAGGTGTGATCCGGCGTCGCGATGGCGATGGTCGGCATCTCGGCGTCGATCAGGGCGATCGGACCGTGTTTCATTTCGGCGGCAGGGTAGCCCTCTGCGTGGATGTAGGAGATCTCCTTGAGTTTGAGCGCACCTTCCAGCGCCGTGGGGTAGTTGTACCCGCGTCCCAGGTAGATGAAGTTGTGCGCGTAGGTGAAGATTTTCGAGAAGTCGGCGATCCGGTCGTTCAGGCGGAGCACCTCTTCCAACACGGCGGGCAGATCGAGCAGATGCTTGGCGATCTTGCGCGAGCACTCCTGGTCGATCGTACCCTTGACGCGGGCGATCATCAGCGCCAGCATCGTGAGTACCGTTACCTGTCCCGTGAAGGCTTTGGTCGAAGCCACGCCGATCTCAGGCCCTACGTGGATGTAAGTGCCGGAATCGGTAGCCCGGGCGATCGACGAGCCGATCACGTTGCAGATGCCATAGACGAACGCACCGTTCTGCTTGGCCAGCTCGATAGCGGCCAGCGTGTCGGCCGTTTCGCCCGACTGCGATACGGCGATCACGATGTCGTCGGGATAAATCACCGGATTGCGGTAACGGAACTCCGAAGCGTATTCCACTTCGACCGGAATGCGGCAGAAATCCTCGATCAGGTACTCCCCGATGAGCGATGCGTGCCACGAGGTGCCGCAAGCCACGAAGATGATGCGCCGGGCGTTGAGAAACCGCTCTCGGTTGTCCATGATGCCCGACAGGATCACGTCGTACGTCTCGGGGTTGATCCGGCCCCGAATGCAGTCCACGATGGTCTTGGGCTGCTCGAAGATCTCCTTGAGCATGAAGTGCGGATAGCCGCCCTTTTCGAGCTGGGAGATGCTGAGCTGCAACTTCTTGATGTCGATCTTGCTCTCCTGGTTGTCGAGCGTTACGATCTTCAGCGGGTGGTTGCGATCCATGACCACTACCTCGCCGTCATTGACATAGACGATCTTGTCCGTATATTCCACGATCGACGCCGCGTCCGATGCCAGGAAAAACTCCTTGTCGCCGATACCGATGACCATCGGGCTGCTGCGGCGTGCCGCGATGATTTGATCTTGGTTGCCCTTCTCCACTACGGCGATAGCGTATGCGCCGATCACCTGCTTCAATGCTTGCTGGACGGCCTCCAGCAACGTGCAGTTGTTCGACGTACGGATGTATTCGATCAGATTGACCAGTACCTCCGTGTCAGTGTCGCTCTTGAATGTGTAACCGTTTTCGATCAGCGCCTCTTTCAACACCCGGTAATTTTCGATGATACCATTGTGGATCAGGGCGATATTGCCCGAATCGGAGTAGTGGGGATGGGCGTTGATGTCGTTCGGTTCGCCGTGTGTCGCCCAACGGGTGTGGGCGATGCCGATCGTTCCGTCCAGATCCTTGGATTCGACGAAATGTTCCAAATCGGCGACTTTGCCCTTGCTTTTGAACACGTTCAGAACTCCTTCCCGATTGACCAGTGCGAGTCCTGCGCTGTCGTAACCGCGATATTCCAAGCGGTGAAGTCCTTTTATCAGAATGGGGTAAGCCTGCCGTTTACCCACGTAACCTACAATTCCACACATAATGTATTCTTTTTGCGATTTGCAAAGATAGTGAAAGCCGGGAGAAAACGGGAATTTGTTCTCAATTTTCCAAGGCGCATCCTATCTAAGACTATGTCAAAGATAGTGAAAGGGAAGAGCAATCGTGCGAACTTGCACGCAAAGATTGCTGAACCGAATCCTATCTTCTATAAAAATAGTGCAAGGTGAGTGAGAGCCAAACTTAACTTTCTGTTTTCCTACTCCTTGCATCGTAGAGTTCACAAGTGCCCTCCGCGTATGCTTCGAGCGTGGGTTGTTTGAACTCGTTCGAACCTTTCCATCTTCTTTTTTTGTAAAGATACGAATGAGCCGGGCGCAAAAGCAAATTTCATTTGCATTTTGCCGAGGCGAAGTATCTACAACGAAATCAAAGATCCTATCTTTTTGAACAAACGTATCTGTAATGTACGAAAAACGGGATATATCCTTCGGATATTGTCCCGTTTTTGAAATCGTATTGCCTGTTTACTTTTCAGCGAAATATTTATAAAACAGCGGAATCGTTTCGACCCCCTTGTAGAACTGGTCGAGTCCGTAGCTCTCGTTGGGCGAATGGATGGCGTCCTCCGCCAGGCCGAATCCGATCAGGAGGGACTTGATTCCCAGGATATTTTCGAATCCGCTGATGATCGGAATCGAGCCGCCCGAATAGAACGGCAGTGGTTTCTTGCCGAACGTGTCGGCGATGGCCTTTTCCGCCGCTTTGTAAGCCGGCATATCGGTCGGAGCCACGTAGGGCATACCGCCGTGCAGGAACTTGACCTTCACCTTGACGCTCTTGGGAGCGATCGCCTTGAAATGTTTCTCGAAGAGCTTGGCGATCTTTTTGAAATCCTGTCCGGGAACCAGACGCATCGAGATTTTGGCCGAAGCCTTCGACGGGATCACCGTCTTGGTCCCCTCCTCGATATAGCCGCCCCAAATGCCGTTCACGTCGAGCGAGGGGCGAATACCCGTGCGTTCGATGGTCGTAAAGCCCGCTTCGCCCTCGACATCGCCGATTTCGAGCGCTTTCTTGTATTCTGTAAGGTTGAACGGAGCCTTGTTGAAGGCTTTGCGCTCGGCGGCCGTCAGCTCGCGCACGTCGTCGTAGAAGCCCGGAATCGTCACGTGTCCGTTTTCATCGATGAGCGAAGCCACCATGCGGGCCAGGACATTGGCCGGATTGGCCACCGCACCTCCGAACAGGCCGGAGTGCAGGTCCTTGTTGGGGCCTGTCACTTCGACCTCCATATAAGTCAGACCGCGCAGACCGCAGGTGATCGAAGGTATCTGCATCGAGATCATCGATGTATCGGAAACCAGAATGATGTCTGCCTTGAGCATCTTCTTGTTGTCGGCGCAGAACTTGTAGAGGCTGGGCGACCCGATCTCTTCCTCGCCTTCGAGCAGGAATTTCACATTGCAGGGCAGGCTGTCGGTCGCGCACATCGCTTCGAACGCCTTGGCGTGCATGAAAAGCTGGCCTTTGTCGTCGTCCGCACCCCGGCACCAGATGCGTCCGTCCTTCACGACCGGTTCGAACGGCGAGGTGCGCCATTCGTCCACCGGATCGACCGGCATCACGTCGTAGTGGCCGTACACCAATACGGTCTTGGCTTTGGGATCGACGATTCGTTCGGCGAAAACAACCGGATTGCCTTCCGTGGGAAGTACCTCGGCATGGTCGGCACCGGCCTTCATCAGCGAAGCGGCCAGCCATTCGGCGCATCGGGTCATGTCGGGTTTATGATCGGATTGCGCGCTGATCGAAGGGATGCGCAACAGCTCGAATAATTCGTTGAGAAAACGGTCTTTGTTCTTCTCTATGTAACTCTTTACTTTATCCATGGAATTTGATTATTTGGTGAGTACGTATTGGTCTGCGAGTTCTCCGGTGATAGGCTGCTTCTTTGCATTAAGACGGCGCAGGCGGTTTTCCTCCACCTTGTAGTACTCGGGGGCGGGAAGCCCTATGCCGACTTTGGCGCGCAGCGTCAGCAGGTTGCCTTTTACCGTATAGTTTCCTGTCTGTTGAATCGGCTCTTCAGAACGATCCATATAGCTGGAATTCATCGTATAGGTGTTGTCGTTGTGAAGCGTGAGTTCAATCTCGATGCCCGGGCAGTCCGCAGCAGGAAAAACCCCTTTGTAAGTTCCCTGGTAGTCGAGTGCGTTTTCGGCATTGTGCATGTCGGGTACCCCGGCAGTCGTCTTTTGGCGGGAGTTTCCTCCGCAGGCTGTCAGCATAATTGCGGCAGCGAGTATCAATAAAATGTTTTTCATCGATTTATATATTACAAATTTGTTTTATTTCCGCAATGATCCGCCGGGCCAGCGCATCGGCCTCCGCCATCGTTTTCGCTTCGGTATATACGCGGATGATCGGTTCCGTATTCGATTTGCGCAAGTGTACCCAATTCTCCGGGAAATCGATTTTAACACCGTCCGCATCGTTCACCTTTTCATTGGCATAACGGGATTTCATCTCACGCAATACTTTATCCACGTCGATGGCCGGTGTCAGCTCGATCTTGTTCTTCGAGGCGAAATAGGCCGGATAAGTCTTGCGCAGCTCGGTCATGGTCATACCTTTTTCGGCCAGATAGGTCAGGAAAAGCGCGGCGCCGACCAGTGCGTCGCGGCCGTAGTGCAGTTCGGGGTAGATGACTCCGCCGTTGCCCTCGCCGCCGATGACGGCCCCGACCTCTTTCATCTTGGCGACTACATTGACTTCTCCTACCGCCGATGCAAAATATTCTCCTCCGTGCATTTGCGTTACATCGCTTAAAGCTCTCGAAGAGCTCAGATTCGACACCGTATTGCCGGTTTTGCGGGAGAGGATATAGTCCGCCACGGCGACCAGCGTATATTCCTCGACAAACATCGAGCCGTCTTCGCTGACGAAGGCCAGCCGATCCACATCGGGATCGACCACTACGCCCAGATCGGCCTTTTCGCGGACGATCGCCTTCGATATTTCGGTCAGGTTCTCGGGCAGCGGCTCCGGGTTATGGGCGAACTCTCCGGTCGGTTCGCAGTTGAGCTCCACGACTTCACATCCCAACTCCCGCAACAGCTTGGGTATGACGATGCCGCCGACGGAGTTCACCGCATCCACGATCACCTTGAAGTGCCGTTTCCGCACGGCTTCCGCATCGACCAGCGGCAGGGCCAATACCCGACGGATATGCTCGTCGTTGTAAGATTCCCGCGAAACGACCTTGCCGATATGGTCCACATCCGGGAAAACGAAGTTCTCGTCTTCGGCCAGCGCCAGCACCCGCTTGCCCTCGGCGTCGCTCAGAAATTCTCCCTCGGCATTCAGGAGCTTCAGGGCGTTCCATTGGCGGGGGTTGTGCGATGCGGTGATGATGATGCCGCCGTCGGCCCGGTGCGCCGTAACGGCCAGTTCGGTTCCCGGCGTAGTGCAGAGTCCGATGTTCACTACGTCCGCGCCGCAGCCCAGCAGCGTGCCTTCGATGATGTCGCCGACCATTTCGCCCGAAATACGGGCGTCGCGGCCCACGACGATTTTGAGCCTTTTCCCGGGTGCGGATTCGGCGATGAAACGCACGTAAGCGGTGGTGAATTTAACGATATCGAGCGGGGTGAGGTTCTCCGTCGCAGGGCCGCCGATCGTTCCCCGGATGCCGGAAATGGATTTGATGAGAGTCATGTCGCAAATATCTCTTTTCTTGTAGTCCGCCGAGCGGGATACAATATATTTATGGAAAATTTATCGTGGCGTATTTTTTGAAATTCGAGGTAAATGTAGTACTTTTATGCCAATTATGAAAATATAAAAACCGACACTATGAGAACCATACCTTCTTCCGAATTGATAATCAACGACGACGGATCGATTTTCCACCTGCACCTCAAGCCGGAGCAGCTTGCCGACATCGTCATCCTCGTGGGGGATCCCGGCCGCGTAGCCATGGTCGCTTCCTTTTTCGATACGCAGGAGTACAGCGTTTCCAACCGCGAATTCAATACCGTGACGGGTACCTACAAAGGCAAGCGGATGACCGTGCTTTCGACCGGTATCGGCATCGGCAACATCGACATTTCGGTTACGGAGCTCGATGCGCTGGCCAACGTGGATTTCGCCACGCGGCAGGAGAAGGCGCAGAAGCGGCAGCTCACGCTGGTCCGTTTGGGTACTTCGGGCGCCATTCAGCCCGACATCAAAGTGGGGCAGTTCGTCTTCGCCCGCACTTCGGTCGGCTTCGACGGCCTGTTGAATTACTACAAGGGGCGCAACGAGGTTTGCGACCTGGAGATCGAGAAGGCTTTCATGAAACATACGGGTTGGAGCGATTTGCTTCCGAAGCCCTATTTCATCGATGCGGATCCTTCGCTGGCCGAACTTTTCCGCGACGTAACCATCGAAGGCATCACCATCGCCGCCCCGGGCTTCTATGCGCCGCAGGGACGTTGGGTGCGCCTCGAACCGGCCGACATCCGACTCATGGGCCACAAAGCCGCCACGATCTGTACGATCATCGCCCAGCGGATCGCGCTGGACGCCTGCACGGATTATAAACCTTTCGTCAGAAAGATGATCCAGACGGCGCTCGATAAACTGGCCTCGCTTTAGCGACAGACAGGCGGCGGCCCCGGGCGGAGCAGTCCCTCCCGAACCGCTCGTAATGAATCCCGTTGCACTGTAACGGAGTCCAAACCGAAAAATGATTAATCAAGATAAATTACAACTGAAAAACCTATGAAATTTTCCGTATCAAGTTCTGCATTGCTCTCTCTCCTGGCCACGACCGGCAAAGTAATCAGCAATAAAAATACATTGCCCATCCTGGATTATTTCCTGATGGAGCTCAAGGGGAATGAGCTGCGGGTGACTACTTCCGATCTGGAAACCACGCTCGTGGGCTCGATTCGCGTGGACGGCGTCGAAAGCGAAGGCACCATCGCAGCTCCGGCCAAACTGATGCTCGATTCGCTGAAGGAGTTCGCCGAAATGCCTCTGACGATCGAAGTGAACGATCAGAACTGGGAGATCCGTTTGAGTTGGAAAAGCGGTTCGCTCTCGATTCCCGGCGCCAGCGCCGTGAGCTATCCGGCGATCCCGGCTCTTTCGGCCGATTGCAAGGAGTTGACGCTCGATGTGGACGTGCTGGTGAACGGCATCAACAAAACGATTTTCGCCACGGCCGACGACGAGCTGCGTCCCGTGATGAACGGCGTCTATATCAACCTGGCCCCTTCGATGCTTACATTCGTGGGTACCGACGCCCACAAGCTGGTGAAATACGAGGTGGAAACCGCTAATGAAGTGGCTTCGTCGTTCATCCTGCCCAAGAAGCCGGCCAACCTGCTCAAATCGGTGCTGCTCAAGGAGGAAGACGCGATCAAGGTGAGCTTCGATTCGAAAAACGCCATGTTCCAGCTCAAGAACCATACGCTGGTGTGCCGCCTGATCGAAGGCAATTACCCGAATTACAATGCGGTGATTCCGACCGCGAATCCCAATAAGGTACTCGTCGATCGTATCGAACTGGTCAATGGCATCAAGCGTGTGGCCGTCTGCTCGAACCCCACGACCAACCTGATCCGCATGGACATCGCCGACAACCGGATCAACCTTACGGCGCAGGACATCGATTTCTCGGTATCGGCCAACGAAACGATCAGTTGCAGCTACGAAGGTCAGAATATCACGATCGGCTTCAAATCGACGTTCCTGGTGGAAATCCTCTCCAACATCGATACGCCGACCATCGTCATCGAATTGGCCGATTCGACCCGTGCCGGCGTATTCAAACCCGTCTATGACGACAAGCAGTCGAGCGCGACGCTCATGCTGCTTATGCCGATGATGATTAACGCATAACCCGGATGGAGCTCAACCTCAAGCGGCCGATCATTTTCTTCGACTTGGAAACGACCGGCATCGACATCGCACGGGACCGCATCGTCGAAATATCGATGGTCAAGGTTATGCCCGACGGCGAGGAGATCGTCCGTACGCGGCGGATCAATCCGGGAATGCCGATTCCGGCCGAAGCTACGGCCATTCACGGCATTACGGACGAAGACGTGAAGGATTGCCCGCTTTTTCCGCAAATCGCCAAGTCGTTGGCCCAGTTTATCGAGGGATGCGACTTCGGCGGGTTCAATTCGAACCGCTTCGATCTGCCGATGCTGGTCGAGGAGTTCATGCGGGCCGGTGTGGACGTGGATTTCCGCAAACGTAAATTCATCGACGTGCAGAATATCTTTCACAAAATGGAGCAACGGACGCTGGTGGCGGCCTATAAGTTCTATTGCGGCAAGGATCTCGCGGATGCCCATTCGGCCGAAGCCGATACGTTGGCGACGTACGAAGTGCTGAAAGCCCAGTTGGACCGTTACGAGGAGTTGCAGAACGATGTCGCGGCTCTGGCTGAATTTTCCACGCGGGCGGAATCCGCCGACTTTGCAGGACGCATCCTCTATAACGAAAAAGGGGAAGAGGTCTTCGGATTCGGCAAATATAAGGGCCGTTCGGTCGCGGAGGTTTTCCGCGTCGAGCCGAGCTATTACTCCTGGATGATGAACGGCGATTTCCCGCTCTATACCAAGAAAATTATTACCGAAATCCGCTGCCGGGAGAAAAACGAGAAACAATAGACTATGCTGAAGGAACTGTGTTGTACCGCGATGTTGCTGACGGCCGGGGCGAACCTTTATGCCCAGGAGCCGCAGTCTATCGAGAAATCGCAGACGATCGTTTATATCAACGGTGCAAAATACTATGTCCACAACGTCCGGCACGGGGAAACGCTCTATTCGCTGGCCAAAACCTATGGAGTGGCGGAACAGGTGATCGCCGCCGAAAATCCGCAGCTCGCTCAAGGGCTCAAAGCCGACCAGAGCCTTAAAATCCCGGTCGTGGAAACGGGTGTCGTCGTACAGGAGCAGCTTTCTCCTAAAAAGCTGAAGAAGACCTTCGATCAGCACACGGTGCAGAAGGGCGAAACTCTTTATGGAATTTCGAAGCGCTATGCGATCTCGGTCGAAACCATCATGGAGGACAATCCCGGTCTGGATCCGATTCACCTGAAACCGGGTTCGGTCATTTTGATTCGCAAAAAGGCGGTCGGCAAGACCGACGCAGCGGAAAACACGGCGGCCTGGGAGCAGTACAAGGATCGCCTGAACCTGGTTGCCGAGGAGGGTTATATGTACCACATCGTCGCTCCCGGGGAGACGATGTACGCGCTGTCCCGTCGCTTCGGTACGACGGTTGAAAATCTGGAGCGGCTGAACGGTATTTCAGCGCAAGACCTCCGTTCGGGAAGTATGCTGAAAGTCCCCGGCGATGCAAAGTCCGCGACCGAGCCGGCGCCGGAAGAGCGATTCGGACAGCCCGAGCCAACGGAGAGCGATACCTTGACGACGGTCGAACCCCAGGTGAAAGAGGTGGATTTTCTGGCATTGAGCAGCGGAGAGCCGCTTCGTGTGGCGCTGTTGTTGCCGATGACCGATGGCGACAAACAGAATCCGAATTATCTCGATTTCTACCAGGGATTTCTCCTGGGGCTTGAAAAGATAAAGACCCAATACGGATACTCCGTTCGGGTCGATCTGTTCAATACCCGGCAGGAAAGCGACCGACTCCGTACGATTGTGGACGACGCCGATTTTCGGGCGGCCCGCTTGATCGTAGGCCCGGTTTACGAAGAGGAACTTCCTGCCGTAATCGGGTATGCCGAGGAGTATGCCGTGCCGGTCGTATCGCCTCTGGCCGATGTCAAGAACGTCGATAGCGATGTTTTGTTTCAGATGGCACCGCCCCAGATGCGGAAATATGCCAAAATCGAAGAACTGACTCAGGGTGAGCACAAACAGGTTACCTTGATCTACGGAGAGAAGAACGACCGGGAGTTCGAACGGGAAATTCTGGCTGCACTGCAGGGTGTACCTTACGCGCGGCATAATTATCGTTACGCTGTCAAGGAGGGCGACCAGGGGCTTTCGTCGCTGCTGGCCAATGGCAAGGACAACCTGCTGATTGTTTTGAGCGACAGCGGGCTCGAAGTGGACCGTATTCTGGCAGCCATCGCTTCGGCCAATACCAACCTCGTAGCCCGCGGCAAGACGCCTCCCCGTTTCACGATCGTCGGCAATTCGCGTTGGAACCGCTTCGGGAACCTCGATCGGGCGCTCTACTTCAAGGACCGGCTCGTGCTCTTCTCGACTTATCACGCCAAACGCGATGCCGAGGTAATCAAGACTTTCGACAGCGACTACATCAAAGCTTTCGGGGCGTTGCCGTCGCTCTACTCTTACCGGGGTTACGATGCGGCGATGATCTTCGTTCCGGCGATGTATTCCGACATCCAGTACGATATGGAGGGACGCCGCTACACGCCGCTGCAAACCTCTTATACGTTCCAGCAAATGCCCGGAGGGTCCAACCATGTCAACCAAAACTGGATGCGTGTGAGCTACCGACCGGACTTCACCATTACCGTAGATTGAAATGGCTTTAATACCCAACGGAATTCCCGAAAAAACGATCGAGCGGCTCAGCGAGTATCGCCGTACGCTGCTCGCCTGCCATAGGGAGGGCATTACCCACATTTTTTCGCACGTGCTGGCCGGGATTCACGGCATTACGGCTGTGCAGGTGCGTCGGGATCTGATGTTGATCGGGTTCTCGAGCGATACCAAGAAAGGCTACGACGTAAAGGTGTTGATCGATTTTATCAGCAACATCCTCGACAGCGAAAGCCCGGTGAACATCGCCGTAATCGGTATGGGTCACCTGGGGCAGGCCATCACCAAATATTTCAACGGGAAGAGCCTGAAGCTGCGGATCACGGTCGCGTTCGACGTCGATCCCGCAAAAGTGGATACTGCGATCGACAACATTCCGTGCTACCACATGGAGTGTTTCGAGAAGGTCGTCCAGGAGAACGACATCTCGATCGTCATCGTATCTTCGCCGACCAAAGTCGCCCCCGAACTGGTCGTGCCGATCATCAACGCCGGCATCAAGGGCGTACTCAACTTTACCTCGACACGCCTGAATTTCCCGCAAGGTATCTACGTGGAGAATTACGATATTACGACTCTTCTGGAAAAGGTTGCTTACTGCGTCAAGGAATCCGAAGAGAATAACGACAATAATTAAGGTGTCGATGCGAGTATTCCACGGCTTCGAAAATCTGCCTTCGTTCCGTTCGCCGGCGGCTACCGTCGGATCGTACGACGGCGTGCACAGCGGGCACCTGGCCCTGCTGCGTACC
>ERZ1504703.608-NODE-608-length-11000-cov-2.587574_pt1 | contig 11000 bp, 8 predicted proteins | sample MGYA00572393_ERZ1504703 | MGnify/ENA primary metagenome ERZ1504703 (study PRJEB39906, sample SAMEA3182102) | gut metagenome | biome: human; feature: gut; material: Stool; isolation source: human stools | place: Canada | collected 2013-02-18 ...
GTATTAAGAACCAACGACTTACAAAATCCGCTTCCCACTCACCAATTTTCCCAATCCGTTCGTCAATAAAACACAACAATGAGCAGGTAACTATTGATAAAAAACAGATAGTACCCATTCCATACACCTACATATGGCGATTACTCTCTATAGCTAAGAAAAAACTGCTGTCACTCCTTCTGTTTTCGTATCAAAATAAAGAATAACGGACTATTACAAAAAAATAGTAAAACATTATTATCTTTCAAAAGTTTGTATATTAGCGACCTGAATATTTGAAAAGAAAAACGATACACATGCAACGTATCTAACCTTAGGTATAAACAGTATATGAACAAAGAGAAACAAGGATTTAGCGCATTTTTACTTCATTTTCTAGAACGATTGAACAGTGATAAAACTATCGAAGCAAAAATCACAGAATCGCTAACTGATATTTGTAAATACTATGGGTTTAAAAATTGTCGGTTTTGCAAGCCTCCTTGTCGAGTCAGACAGCAAAGAAGAGCGCCGGGAATACATTAATATTATGCAAGAGAATACAGATTTGCTGTTACAGTTAATATCAGATATTCTGGATCTATCAAAAATAGAAGCCGGAACTCTTGAATTCACGATGGACCATCTCAATGTCAAGAGCTTCTGTGAGGATATTATGCGCAATTACGACATAAAGGAGGACAAGGCAGTACCCGTTCTACTTGCTTCCAACCTTCCAGATTACTGCATTTATACAGATAAGAAACGTTTAATGCAGGTTATCACCAATTTCATCAACAATGCTCTCAAATTCACCAGTGAAGGTCAAATTCTTCTTGAATATCATCTGAACGAAAATAGTCAGACAATCGAATTTTCCGTGACAGATACAGGGATGGGCATCGCTCCGGACAAAAAAGAACATGTATTCGAGTGTTTTGTGAAATTGAATTCTTTTTCGAAAGGAACGGGGCTGGGATTGTCCATCTGCAGAAGTATCATAGATCATCTCGGCAGTCATATCGGGGTAGAATCCGAACAGGGAGCCGGTTCTCGCTTTCGGTTTACGCACCTATACAACATAAAAGATGAAATTCTTTAGTTAATATTTTCATTTTATCATTTTTTGAAGGGATATTATCGTTTTTCAGATTGTTTTTACTACTTTTGTCCATATCAAATCAACCATTAATTATTAAATCGAGCACAAACAGACCTCTTTATGAATATAAAAAAACATCTGCTACTGTTTTTTCTATGTTTCGTATCTATTACCCCTATTTTAGCGCAAAGAGACCACATAGATATCTCAAATTACATTTTGTGTATCAATTCCTATGCAGAATCTGCTCCATGGAGTAATCGGATGATCTCCGCTATATCAGAATATGTACAAAAAGTTCCCCAATTAACTTTATATGCGGAACATATGAATATGCTAATGATTGATACCGATACCACCTTGAAGGAATTCAAGAATCTTATTCAGGAAAAATATAGTAAACATCATCCACGTTTACTGGTATTATTGGGTAATTCAGCTCTATTGCTGCGCGACGAATATAGAGAACTATGGGGGGATATTCCTATCGTATTATGTTCGGAAGAAAACTATATAGGCTCACAAGAAGTCTATATATGCAAGCAACCGATTGTAAAAGCCGACTGTATACCACTCTCTCAACTGGCCGATCCATACAACTTGGTTCATTTATACTCTAACCTCTATCTTCAGGAAAACATACAACTAATATCTCATATAGTCCCCGATATGAAGAAATTTATATTTATCGGGGATGAACGGCAAATCAACCAAACCAATAGCATTGAGATACAGAGCAAGTTGAAAACCATGAATCCGGACATCGAATATCAGTTCATCACTCCGAAGAAATGGACAACCAACCAATTACTGGATTCATTGTATTTTATCGATCCGAATACAACAGGAATACTATTTGCTTCCTGGCTCTATAAAACTAAATTTGCGGGAAATACATACTTAGCTTCTAATGCCTACAAACTTATCGTGACAACCAGCGCCCCTATTTTCACCCTCAATATGGCCGACATTACCGAGGAAAACGGAGGTATGATAGGTGGCTATACTTACAATCAGAAACATTACAATCAGCAATTGATTCATATTGTCTCCGAAATACTTAATGGAAAGCAGGCACGGGAAATTCCTTTCTATACACCATCGGACGGTGTGCCCATCATTAATTATACTATCTTGCTTCGTAAAGGATACTCCCCCTCCATGTGTCCGCCCAACACCTGTTTTCTAAACAAACCACTCACTTTTTGGGAACAGAACAGGTACTTTATTATAGGAACACTTTTCTTCATTCTATTATTGGCATTATTTTTTTTCTATCGTATTCATAATCTGAATATCATCAAAAAAGCACAGCAAAAAGAGATCGAAGCAATGGCAAACTATAAAAGCCTGATTAATAATATGCCTATTCTATATATGCAGGAAGAAGTGATTACTGACAAAAACGGTACTCCTATAGAATTGATTTACCGTAATGTGAATGCTCACTTTGAAAAGAAATTTTTCCGCAAAGAGAAAGTTATCGGAAGAAAAGCGAGTGAAATATTCCTTGAGTCAATGCCCCCATTCTTACACTTCACTCAAATAGCTTTGTCTGAAAATAAGATAATAACTTTTCCCTATTATTTCAAGAAAATAAATACTTTCTATGACATTGTGCTCAAAGCGAATCCTCAAAACAAGATGATCGATGTATTCTGCCTGGACAGTACGGAATTACACAGGGCACAACAAAAACTAAGTACTATCAATAATAAGCTAGCCATGTCACTCGATGTGGCAAACATTGTACCCTGGAAATGGGATTTGCAAAGCAAAACAATCCTATGTGACATCAATAAACCGATAGAGCTAAGCACACAAGGAAAAGACATTAATGAAGATCAATTGGCTGTTCCGGACAATCAATATTTTTCCAAGATATTCAAAGAAGCCCGAAAACGGGTAGAACAAGCTTATCAGAACCTGATAGAAGGTCATTCGAAAAAAGTGAAAGAAGAGTACCGTGTGATCAGCACACAAAACGGATTTCATAGAATAGAATGGGTGGAAGCCCAGGCAGCTGTTGAAACGCGGGATGAGAACGGCAAACCGTTAACTTTGATAGGCTCCTCACTCGTTATTACCGAACGGAAAAAAATGGAAATGGAATTGATCAATGCCAAAGACCGTGCCGAAGAATCTAATCGTCTGAAGTCCGCCTTCCTCGCCAACATGAGTCACGAAATTCGTACTCCATTAAATGCTATCGTCGGCTTCTCCGGCATATTGGCCTCTACGGAGGAAGAAGAGGAAAAACAGGAATATGTCAGCATCATTGAAAACAATAATACCCTATTGTTGCAACTCATCAGTGACATCCTCGACCTATCCAAAATAGAAGCCGGAACATTGGATTTACATTATTCCGATATTGAACTCAATGATTTAATGAAAGATCTGGAAAACAGCTGCCAACTGAAACTCAAGTCGGATACTGTAAAGCTGGAATTTGTAGCTCCTGCAGAACCTTGTTTTGCACATATAGAAAAAAACAGGTTATCCCAGTTAATTATCAATCTTATAACCAATGCCATAAAGTTTACACCTCAAGGCAGCATCCGGTTCGGATATGAACACCAAAACGATGAGCTCTATTTTTACGTAACTGACACAGGTTGCGGCATCCCCCAGGATAAACAAGAAAGTATCTTCGGACGTTTTATAAAATTGAATTCCTTTACACAAGGAACAGGATTAGGGCTCTCAATTTGCCAGACACTCGTTGATCATATGGGTGGTAAAATCGGAGTGGAATCAGAAGAAGGAAAGGGGGCTACATTCTGGTTTACATTGCCTTACAAACAAGCCGAAACAGTAGAAAAGCCTCTCCCGAAGAAAACACAGACGATTTTCATAGAAAAGGACAAACTGATCATTCTGATTGCTGAAGACAATGAAAGCAACTATAAGTTATTCGAGTCTATTCTAAAATACGACTACCATCTGATTCATGCCTGGGACGGTCAGGAAGCTGTGAATATGTTCAAAGAATATAATCCGCAAATCATACTGATGGACATCAACATGCCCGTTCTGAATGGATATGAAGCAACTAAAGAAATTCGCAAATACTCCGCTAAGGTACCGATTATTGCAGTCACGGCTTTTGCATACGCTTCGGACGAACAGCAGGTAATGGAAAGTGGTTTCGACGGTTATATGCCGAAACCAATCAATGCCCGTCAGTTGAAGGCACAACTTACAGACATTATGCAAAAGCGCATTATATTGCTATAAAATGACTAATAATTCAGCCACATCCTGAATGAAGCCATTTTGTCTTTGCTCACCACGATCTTATCTTTGAAAGGTGGTTGCACATGAACAATCGCTTTTCCCAAGAAGTAGGATTCAATACGCTGAATGGCATCAATACAGACCAATGTCTGACGGTTCGTTCGGAAAAAGTGATCCGGGTCAAGTTGTTCGCTCAATCGGTCTAATGCCAGATCAATAAGATACTCACGATTCTTATGAGTCACGGCAAAGGTGAGCTTATTCTCTGAGTAGAAGTAGGCGATATCACTCACTTGCAAAGTAAAAAGCTTCTCACCACCGGAAATCAGGAAACGGGTACGATACTTTTTCTGTGCTGAAGAAGAAGCTTCCTGTACAACAGAAAGTTGCTGCAATATTTCCAGCATCCGGCTTTCATGGTTGAAATCATGAATATAATTCTTTGTCAACCCTTCAAAACGAAGAATAGTCTGCATCAAACGGTCCTCATGGATTGGCTTTAAGAGATAGTCAATACTATTCACAGAGAAAGCACGTACGGCATATTCATCATAAGCTGTAGTAAATACAATCATGCTCTCCGGGTGCGCTTGTTCTATAAAAAGGAAGGAATTACCATCCGTCAGCTGAATATCCAGAAAGAGAATATCCGGATGAGGATGTTGTCCGAACCATTCTACCGCCTCTTCAATGTTACCGGGCAACAACTGAACTTCCCAATCGGGACGAAGAGACAATAATGTATCCTTAAGCAGACGGGCTGCCGGAATCTCATCTTCTATGATGGCTGCTTTTATTTTATTCATAGAGCAAAGGTATTTTTACGGTAAACTTCTGTAAAGTGTTTTCTACTACTATATCACGATTGCACAACAATCTATACCGGGCAGCAAGATTCTTCAATCCGGTCCCTGAAATTGTTGCTGATTTTTTAGCCTGCATCCGGTTACTGACTACCAGTTCCCTTTCCTTTTCCAGATAAAACAGTTCAATAGTCATTGGTTTCCCCATATGAATCACATTATGTTTTATTACATTCTCCGCCAGTAACTGAATCGTAAGCGGGGGAAGTTGAGCTTCCAGACAGGCTTTCGGAATACGGTTATCTATATGGATGCAATCCCCTAACCGTACTCGATGCAAAAAGATATAAGAGTTCAGAAATTCCAGTTCTTCCCTCAATGTTGTCAGTCGTTGATTCTGGCACTGAAGAATATAACGGTACACATCGGAAAGATGCTGGGTAAACAACTCCGCATTTGCCGGATTGTATCGAATTTCCGAAATTAATGTATTCAGGCTATTGAATAGGAAATGAGGATTCAATTGGTTCTGAAGAGCCGTATATCGTGCCGTATTATTCTCTTTCTGCAAGGCAGCCGCTTCTTGCTGCAACTTCAATGTATTCCGCATGGAACGATTAGCCAGCAGCAATCCTAAAATGACAAGCTCTACCAGCCATACAGTAATAAGAATCCGCCATCCTCCGTTGGGAAACGTAAACGGATGGGAAGCTCCTGCCAATAATTTGGCAGTTACCATCAAACCGTAGTTCAGCAAAAAAAACATCCCCATTACGACCATATAGACCGAGACCAGCTTCCAACACCGATGCAGATTCAGCGCATACTGATTGTCGATCCATGAACTTAATCTGATAGTGGTATATCCCAGCACATTAAAAGCCAATATAAAAAATCCCAGTGTACTGACTGAATGTAATATATCAGCAACCCGATCAGAGAAGGTTGCATAATTGATCAGTAACAGGAAAGAGAATATACCCAACCCTGAAAACAGCACTACATATAATAAGGTGTTCAACTTTACATTCATATAGTCGGCTCTTTTCATACAAAGTTAGCGCTTTTTATCGACAATCATATCCGTGAAGAGCTTTTATTAACTCCGAATAGTGTCCTTGTGCCGCAGCTTTGGCCTGCACATAATTCACCTGCGATGTCTGCCGATAGGTTTGCGCATCAATCACCTCCACCACTGAAACCTTTCCTTCATTATAACGTTCTATGGCTTTCGCTTCATTTTCTTCTGCTTTGGCCAATGAACTTTCACTTAAACGGACCCGCTCAATGGCTTGTGACAATGCTTTACGTGCCACGCCTATTTCCAGTTCCACCTGATCCATCACTTTATTCAAATTATCTTCTGCCATACCTATCCGAAAAGAAGAAGCACGTTTCTCACTTTTACGCTTTCCCCACTCGAAAATGGGTACGGAGACTTTAGCATAAACAGCATAATTGGGGTCCAGATCTTTCTTGAAATTATATCCGGGAGAAGAGTAACTTCCGTCTATACCCACATAAAACTGAGGTTTGAACTGCGAATCATTCAACTTCTTTGTACTCTCGGCCATACGAATCCGGTCATAAGCTATTTGGATCTCAGGACGTGTCATGCCGGCAGACAGCCACGTAGAATCTTCGACCACCACCATCGGTATCTGCGAATCCAGCTCCGTATGATGTTCCAGCTGAACGCCAATCATAGAATTCAATGCCATGCGCCCTGTTTCAAAATTACTTTGTGCCTGAAGCAACTGATATTCCGCCTCATTCAACTTTACTTCCGCCATCAGTAAATCTTGCGGATCAACAAGCCCTACCTCCACCCTTTCTTTGATTGTCTGAACCAAAGCTGCTATAGAGTTACGAAAATCTTCGGCAACAGACACAATCTCCTGCCGGGCTACGGCACTCCAATATTGAATATCAGTCTGATAACAAACGGCGTCATTCAAAGCCCTTGCCTGATTGGCAGCCAATGATTGCTGATGCTGTGCCATGCGAATGGATTCCAGCACGCGTCCGCCCGTATAGATCGGTTGCACGATAGACAGAGAGCCACCATAGTTTAGCTGCCTCCCTTCTACAGTTCTCGATAATCCCAAAGAAGGGACGTCCAAAGTCTCGGTTTCAAATCTGCCCGGGCTGATTTTTCCACTTCCACACTGGCGGCTATGTTCTTTTCTGCCGCCTTCAAGTCGTGATTGTAATCCAGTGCCATCGTCCGGTATTTCTCAAGCAAAGGACTCTGTTGGGCAAAAGCAGATAAAGGTCCCAGAGCAAAGCCGCAAAACAACAAGCTATATATTCTTATTTTCATCTTTATTTTCCTTTTACTTTATAAAACATTGAATATAATGCAGGGGTGACAAACAAGGTCAGTCCCGTAGCAAACGTCAGTCCGAAAATAATAGTAGCAGCCATTCCGCCGAAAGCAACATCGAACAATAACGGAACCATACCGAGGATGGTAGTAGTAGCTGCCATCAATACCGGACGAGTTCGGGAAACCGTAGCCTCAACAATAGATGTATACAGATCAATTCCGGTCCGGTGCTGCACATTTATTTCATCAATCAGTACAATCACATTTTTAATTATCATCCCAAGCAACCCCAACCAGCCGGCTATCGGGAAGAACCCAAAATCGAAACCAGTCAAAAGCATCCCCACCGCAATGCCTATCAAAGACAAAGGCAGGACACAAAGAATAATAACCGGGTCACGGAAATTACCGAACAGACAAACTAAAATAACAACCAATGCAAGAAATGCCAGCGGGAAATATTTGGCAATAGCCTGCATCGCCTCCCCCTGATCCTTATACTGGGCATCCCAAAAGAAAGTATATCCTTCGGGAAGTCGGATATTCTCTATTTCTTTCCGGATTTCTCCGTGTACTTCCGCCATCGTATGCCCCGGTTTCACGCCGCACATTGCAGCCATTGACAACTGACGGTTATAGGTTCTCACCTGTGGAAATTCCCATGTCGTCTCTACCCGCTCCGTTACCTGCGAAAGCGGAGCCGACCTTTCTCCATTCCATATGGAGAAGTCTCCTAAAGAATTAGCGTCCATTATATCCACATTACCCGATTTCAAAAGAACGGGAACTTTCTTTTCATTATCCCGATAGACACCGACAGGCAAACCATCATTAATTGACTTCACCGACTCCATCATCGAAGCTTTTGTAATCCCCAATGCTCCGGCTTTCATCGGATCATACACCGGACGAATTATCATCGACATATTTCCCCATTCATTCCGGGCATCCGCAACCTTGGGATTTCGCCTCATCACCTCAACAGCCTGTCCCACCAGCGAATCGAGTACGGCAGGGTCCGGTCCGAGAAAACGGGCTTCAATCACCGCCTCCGTCAATGGACTCAACTCGAATTTATTTACTTTAATCAACGGCTCCGGATACTTCAACGAAATAGAATCCTGCAAACGGGCATGCAACTGACGGGAAAGTTTCGAAGTCTTGCATTTCACCAGAATCTGTGCATAGTTGGATTGAGGCCCAAAGGAGACGTTTGACAGATAATAACGCGGCGGAGTGCGCCCTACATAAGTCGAGACCATTTCCGTTTCTTCCTGTCCACGGATATACGCCGCCATATCCATCACCATCTTATCTGTTTCTTCAATCCGTGTCCCTTCGGGCAGCCACATATCCAATGTAAAATACTGCTTATCCAAAGCAGGGACAAAGACCTTCGGAATAAACTTGAAACTCCATGCCGACAACACCAGCATAACGACCATACATCCAATCGTCGCATACCGGTGACGAATCACCCATCTTAATGCAGAACGGAATTTATCATAATACTTGCCTGCAAAAAGAGCCGCCTTAAGTTCGTCGGGTCTCGGCCGACGGACAAACTCCTGTATAAAGAACGGAGTCTGTGTCAGCGCAAAGACCCAACTGAACATCAGCGAAACGCCGATAACTACAACTAAGGATGACAATAACTCGCCGGTAATATGCGGCGAATAATAAATAGGCAAGAAGGTCAGAATCGCAATCACTGTTGCCGCCAACAGGGGCAATGAGGTCGAAGAACAAGCGCGTAATATAGCTACCCGTTTACGCATCCCCCGCTGCATATTGACCAAGGCCGAATCAGAAACCACAATAGCGTTATCTACCAGCATTCCCATGGCAATGATAATGGCGGCAAGTGACATACGCTGCAATGCAATTCCTTGCGAAAACATCACAATCAACGTAGCAAAAATAGAAAACACCAATCCGCTGCCAATCAGAATGCCATTCTTGAACCCTATGAAGAACAACAGAATAGCTACTACTGTCACAACAGATATGATCAGATTCAGGATAAATCCTTGATTGGCTACCGCCGATTCATAACCCTGGTCATAAATCGTCTGCAACTCAAACCCTTCGGACATTGTTTCTGTAAAACGGTCAATCACCAGTTTCACCGCCTCTGCCATATCGACCACGTTCCCTGTAGGAATGGTAGAAATAGCAATCCCCACAGCAGGCTGACCGTTAATCCGCATTTTATTGCTTGGAGGTGTCTGATAGCTATCCTGAACCTCCGCAATATCAGCCAACCGGAAATGTTCACCTGTACGTGATACGATAGTCATATTCCGAATATCATCCAGAGAATAAAAATTTCCGGTAGACTCAATCCGTATCCTGTTTACACCGGCATCAATTCCCCCGGCATCCACCACTCTATTCTGCGCATCGAAAGCACGCGAAATATCCGCAGTCGTAATTCCGCTCCGTGCCATAACAGAGGGATTAAGAATAACATCAATCGTTGGAGACTGTACACCGTAAATCTCGACTTTTGCCACATCTTTCACTCTGAGCAGCTCATTCTTGATAAGCTTCGCCTGATTTTCCAGTTCCCGGTAAGAATATCCTTCCCCCGTCAGACCATAGAAAACACCCAGCACATCCCCAAAATCATCATTTACCACGGAAGGACCTGCTCCTGCAGGAAGTTTCGACTGCACATCATTGACTTTCCGACGAAGTTTATCCCACAATTGCTGCATCTCGTCTGCCCGGATTTCCTTCTTCACATAAACAGTTATTTTAGATAATCCTGCCCGATTCTCAGTTTTCAGATAGTACAACTCTCCTAATGACTGTATCGATTCCTCCAATACATCTGTCACCTGAGACTGCACTTCGGAAGGAGAAGCCCCCGGATAAGGAGTCATCACCAATGCTTGCTTGATAGTAAACGGGGCATCTTCCAGTTTTCCCATTTTGACATAAGAAAACAATCCTCCTCCCAACACTAATACCAGCAGCAGAATAGTCACCGACTTCTTCTGCAAGAAATATTTCACCAATTTCATCTTCTATTTACTTTTGAGCAGTAACCGGTTTGTTTTCTTTCTGAGAAATGATATCCACAGGCATCCCGTCCGAAAGAAAACGCAATTTACTCACAGCTACCTGATCTCCTGCCTGCAGTCCACCCTTCACTTCCACTCTTCCATTCGGAAGTAATTCACCTAAAACGACTTTTTTCTTCCACACTTTCCCTGTCGCATGATCCACCATCCAGACATAATCTCCTTCAGTAGGACGATGATTAAGAGCCGTTTGCGGAACAGTCACTATGGGGACAGATGACAAAGAAGGAAGATCCAGCAACATTTTCCCTGAGATACCGGCAGGCCATTCCCCTTGTTTATTGGGCAACAGTGCCGTCATAAGGAAAGAAAGGTTATTGCGCGTCGTACTCTTTGAAATCTCTATCACTTTTGCCGGATATACGACTTCGGGACAAACATCAAAACGAATTCCTACTTCCTTGATCTCCTTCGCCTGAAATGCGATTTCCTGAGTCACATACGCTTCTATCTTCAAC
>ERZ1504703.635-NODE-635-length-10709-cov-3.464333_pt1 | contig 10709 bp, 10 predicted proteins | sample MGYA00572393_ERZ1504703 | MGnify/ENA primary metagenome ERZ1504703 (study PRJEB39906, sample SAMEA3182102) | gut metagenome | biome: human; feature: gut; material: Stool; isolation source: human stools | place: Canada | collected 2013-02-18 ...
ATCCGTTACGGTTACTACCGTTACGATAGCAGCATCATGTGGGTGACTGTGGTATTGCTGATAGTGCTGGTACAGCTGATGCAATATATCGGAATGACGATTTCCAAGAAATTGGATAAGAGAACCCGTTAGGGAAAACGAAAAGATTGAGGCAGATGTAAGGCATCTGATTCAATAGACTAAAATTTTTTACCAAAAGATTTAGGAGGAGAAGTATTATGAAAAAGAAAGTAATCGCTTTGATTGCAGTTGCAGCATTGTCCGTGAGCGTACTGACCGGCTGCGGCAGCAACGAAACAGCTGCTCAGACCAGCGAGGCAGCTGCAACAACAGCTAACCAGGAAACCACTGCCCAGACTACCGAGGCAACAGAAAGCAAGGAAGTAGCTGACACCGATACCACTATCAAGGTAGCTGCAAGTGCAGTACCTCATGCAGAGATCCTGGAGGCAGCAAAGCCTCTGTTAGCGGAGCAGGGTTATACTCTGGAGATTCAGATTTTTGATGACTATGTACAGCCTAATTTAGTAGTAGAGTCCGGTGATTTCGATGCAAACTACTTCCAGCATATCCCTTATCTGGAGAGCTTCAACGAGGAGAAAGGTACCCATCTGGTAAATGCCGGCGGTATCCATTACGAGCCCTTCGGACTGTATCCCGGAACCGAGACCAGCCTGGACAACATTGACAATGCAACCATCGCAGTACCCAATGATACCACCAATGAGGCACGTGCTCTGTTACTGTTACAGGATAACGGTTACATCACCCTGAAGGATGGTGTGGGTCTGACCGCTACTACTAAGGATATCGTTGAGAACCCTCACAACATCACCTTCGTAGAGCTGGAGGCAGCACAGGTTCCCAGAACCCTTCCGGAAGTATCCTTCGGTGTCCTGAACGGCAACTATGCTATGGAAGCAGGCCTGACTGTTGCAGACGATGCTCTGCTGTATGAGAGCGATGATTCCGAAGCAGCCGCTACTTATGTAAATGTAATCGCTGTTAAGGAAGGCAACGAGAATCTGCCTAAGATCAAGGCACTGGTAGATACCCTGAAGTCCGATGAGATCAAGCAGTTCATCAATGACAATTATAATGGTGGCGTTATCCCTTACAAGTAAGGTGAAGTGCCAGTAAAGTAATGCGAAAATCCGGAGAGCATTCCATCGAGTAGCATTCATGGGTGCTCTCCTGATTTTTCTGTTGTTTCCACAAATCCTATATGAACTCTGGGAAAAGAGAAAAGAAGATAGAATCTGTGGAAACCGTGGAAAATTCGGAGCAGTTCAGAATCGCTTTGGCATAAGCCGGCGGACATTAAAAGTGAAACAGAGCAGGAAGATGCTCGGAAATGAGGATAGGATGAAAATTTCAACCAAAGGAAGATATGCAGTACGTGTCATGCTGGATCTGGCATTGAACAACAACGGAGAGTGTATCAAGGTAAAAGAAATTGCTGCCAGACAGGGGATTTCCGAAAAGTATCTGGAGCAGATCATTGCTGTTTTGAACAAGGCAGGTTATGTAAAAAGCGTCCGTGGTGCCCAGGGCGGTTATCGTATTGCCAAGGATCCGGCAGATTTTACCGTAGGAATGATCTTACGACTGACGGAAGGCTCACTGGCCCCGGTGGCATGTCTGGAGGAAGGCGCTGATATCTGCGAACGATGTGATACCTGTGAGACTCTGGAGGTATGGCAGGAATTGTATGATGCAGTGAACAAGGTAGTGGACGGAGTCACCATTGCGGATCTGGTGGAACGACGGAACAAGCGCCTGGAGAATCTGGATTACTCCATATAAAGATAGGAATAATAGAAGACAATAACGCAGCCCGACAGGAGATCCTGCCGGGCTGTTTTTTTGGGTATGGGCTTTAGACTGTCGAACATATTGGTTATGAGTTTCTCAAGGAGAAACGAATATATGTGAGACAAAAACCCACCTGCTATGCGGGTGGAGTCAAATAGTTACACAAAAAACACCTTTCCGTTACAATAGAGTTGTTCAGTCACTATTGTAAGAAAGGAAAGGTGTTTAAATGGCGAATAAGTCCAATGATCTCGCCCATACAAAATGGATGTGCAAATACCACATTGTATTTACTCCAAAGTATAGACGAAAAATAATTTATAATCAATTAAAATCGGATATACGAGATATCCTAAAACAATTATGTTCCTATAAAGGAGTGGAAATTATAGAAGGTCATCTCATGCCGGATCATATTCATATGCTGGTAAGTATACCACCTAAAATGAGTGTATCAAGTTTTATGGGATATTTAAAAGGAAAATCAGCGCTGATGATTTTCGATAGACACGCAAATTTAAAGTACAAATTTGGAAACAGGCATTTCTGGTCAGAAGGATATTATGTTAGCACAGTAGGATTAAATGAAGCGACAATTAAGAAGTATATACAGGATCAAGAAAAGTACGATATCATGTAAGATAAATTGAGTGTGAAAGAGTACGAGGACCCTTTTAAGGGTTAAGTCGAAGTAATACGAAAGCCCATTCATGGGCATAAGCAACGCGTCAAGTGCAATAGTGACTTGAACGAAGAGAAAGTCAAAGGCGCCTTGAGACGCTGTCGGGTAACAAGGGGTTACACCCAGCGCCTCGAGCCACCCTTTTTAAGGGTGGCGGCGACTTTGCAGAGAATGAAAGGGGGTCATTCCTGCAGAAAATGTTAACCGGGGGAATGAATGGTTAACAACTAAAGTATATCGAGAGAACTGCCCATTGTCAACGAATGTCGTATGTCGGTTGACAAACTTTCATCGACAAATATCGCGTAATTCGGATTTTTCATACATATAGTTATAAAAACTACATAAAACAATATAAAACACCACGAAATGAAATATAATAACAAAAACTCATTGCTTTTTACTCCACAACGTGGTAAGCTAAACTCTGCAAACAAGTAGAAAGGTGTATGCGAGAATGAGCGAAGCATTTCATATTATATCAGACGGTTCCTGTGATCTTCCCATGGAGCTGACCAAAGAAAAAGACATTACGGTAGTTCCTTTTTATGTATCTTTTGAAGAGGGGAAATACCAGAAGGAAATGATAGAGATCGGTGTCCGTGAGTTCTATCAGGAAATGGTGGATCACCCGGATGTATATCCGAAGTCTTCCATGCCTTCCGTGCAGGATTATGTAGATGCATTTCTTCCTTTTGTCAAGGCGGGAATTCCCATCATCTGCATCTGTATCACAACCAAGTTCAGCGGCTCCATGCAGTCTGCTCTGAATGCAAAAGCGATCCTGGAAGAGGAATATCCCAATGTACAGATTTATGTCTGCGACTCTACTGTGAATACCGTATTGCAGGGCATCTATGTATTGGAAGCGGTACGCCTTAGAGATGCGGGGAAGAGTTACCAGGAGAGTATCGACCGCCTGAATGAGATCAAGAGCTCCGGCAGAATCTTTTTCACCGTAGGAAATATGGAATATTTAAAGCACGGCGGACGTATCGGCAAAGTAGCCAGCGTGGCCGGCAGTCTGCTTGGCATCAAGCCCATCATTACCTTAAAAGAGGGAGAAATCTTCCCCTCCGGTATCGGCAGAAGCCGTCGCAAGACGGTAGATAAAAATATCGATCTGCTGTTAGCATATTTTGCAGAGGAAAAGGCAGATATTGCCAATTACAACGTCTGCGTGGGATATGGCTACGATTATGAAGAAGCCGTAGAGTTCCGCGACAGACTGGCAGGCAGACTGAAAGAAAAGGGATACGACATCGACACCATTCCCATCTTCCAGATCGGTGCCACCATTGGCGTACACACCGGACCTTATCCGTTGGGAATCGGTGTCGTGAAGAGAGCTATTTAAAATTTATTTCACCCTGGCAGGCATTTAATAATTCCTGCACATTTTCAAAAGCATAGTCCGGCAGATATTGGGTATTCGGCTCCCCCTCTGGAGTCAGAATATCCTTTTTTTGTGCCTCGCCGGTGAAGAGAACACAGGTGTCCACACCACCGTTGATGCCGCAGGCAATATCGGTGTACAGACGATCGCCAACCACCAGAGTCTCCTCGGGAGTGAAGCCGGAGACTTCAAGGCAAAGCTTTACGACCTCTTTGCTGGGCTTGCCCAGATAGATGGGCTGTTTGTCTGTGGTGGCGGTGATCATGTCGCAGATGGCACCGCAATCGGGGATAAAGCCGAAGTCGATGGGGCAGCGCAAATCCGGGTTGGTGCCGTAGAAAGGAACATCCTGGGTGAATAAAACCTTGCAGACTTCGGTAAGTTTTGCATAATTTAATTCACTGTCATAGGCAACGACCACGCAGTCAATGCCGTCCTCGCAGACCTCGGTTACCAAGAGGCCATTCTTTCGCAGTTCCGCCACAAAAGAAGCGGTTCCCAGCACGAAGATTTTCTTGTCTGCATAATTCTCCTTCAAAAAACGCAGCGTCATATAGCCGGAGGTGATGAAATGATCCTCCGTGCTGTCCAGGTGAAATGCATCGTGGAATTTTTTCACATAGTCCAGTCCGCTTTTTGTGGAATTGTTGGTAATGTAATAAGCCCTGCCGCCGATGGCCTGAATGTAGCGGAGAAGATCCGCACTTCCCGCATACAAGGTATCGCCTACGGCAATGGTGCCGTCGATATCGAACAGGAAAAGCTTTTTATCTTTCAGACGAGCCAGCTTTGCGGCATCGCTGTAAATGTGCTTCGGGTCAAAAGTATCCATAATTATCCTCATTTCTAAGCATCAAACGCTCAGGTTCATGTTAGCAACGAATATCCCCACTGTCAAGGAAAAGACGGCTTCTGGAGGGAAACGTGAGTGGAATTGCGGAGGCATTTATGGTATGATGGGCATAGGCATGAGCTGTGTTGCCTGTGGCTCTTATGGAATTCGACAGATTGCATACAAGATTGCGCAAGGGACATGGGAAATAGGATGAAGTGATTTAACGACTACAATTAAAAAGGACAACATTACGGTTATGGACGAAAAGAAAGATAAAGGTTTACAGGGAAATGAGAAAATAGAGGAGGCAATTCTGGCATTACAGCAGGAGCCGACAGAAGAACTTCTGGCGCATGCTCTGACGGTGGTGCGCAGACGTATGCGGGAGCAGGGACAGCTTATCGTGGCGGTGGAACCGCCCTCAGCAGATGTGCAGGAAGCGGTGACACAGGCCGCCGGAACTGCCATGCGCCTGCAGGCGGTGCAGACCTCCGATGGGAAAAAATGGTGGTCGGCCTTCACCGGATTTGAGGAAGAATTAAAGGGAAGCGGCAGCGTAATGTCCACTTTTCTCACGGATATGGAGCAGCTGTTCCGCATGACGTTGACTGCCGATGGTATCGAGGGTGTGATCCTGAATCCCTGGAACCGGACGTTGATGCTGGACAAGCGGCTCCTGCATATTATTCTCGGAGAATAGCAAAAGAGGGAGAAGCGGAGCATGACAGAGAGCTATGAACTGCCCGTGCTTTTTACGGACGATGAATGCAAGGCTTATGCCGCATGGGGCATGAAAAAAGAAAAAGTACTGATGCCGTTTGCCCTGATCACTATACTGATCTATATGGTAGCAACCGTGCTGGTAGTGATGAAGGTCTGGGGTGTGCGGGAGAGTGACCATCTGCTGTTCCAGATGCTGTTGTGGGGTGACTGGATTCCGGAACTGACGGGAGCGCTGGCGGTTTTCATGACGATCCTGTTGCTGGGACCGTTGAACTTTATACTGGATAAATTATGGAAAAAACCGGCAGAGCCCATGTGGCTGTGTGTAGTACCGGAGGGTGGAACTGTGAAGGTCACTGCCGTGAGAGGTCTGGAAGGTAATCCCCGGACACCGGCAGAGATCTATCCACTGACGGAACTGGAAACCTTTTTAAACCCGGCGGACAACACGATCTGCTATCAGAAGAAATGGTATCGGATCGGGGGAAATACCATAGAAAATATTTATCCGCCGGAAAAACAGCATCCATGGATGGATCACCCGGAAAATAAAGCCAGCGGCATCATCGATGTACAGAGACTTATGGAGATCCTGAAAGGGTACGAAGCGTCTCTGAAGGCTGCCCGGAAGGAATGTGAATGGATGGAAAAGCACGGCGGATAGAACGAATAGATGACAGAAAAGCGGATAAAAATTATGACCGGGATAAGATGGCATAAGACAAATCAGGAAATAGGCAGGGAAAATATGAAACTGATTTCATGGAATGTGAACGGGCTGAGAGCCTGCATGCAGAAGGGATTCCTGGATTTCTTTCAGGAAACGGATGCAGATATTTTCTGCTTACAGGAGACAAAATTGCAGGAGGGACAGATCGCACTGGATCTGCCCGGATATCATCAGTATTGGAATTACGCAGAGAAAAAGGGCTATTCCGGCACTGCAATTTTTACAAAGGAAGAGCCCATACAGGTGACTTACGGCATCGGCGTGGAGGAACACGACCATGAGGGCCGGGTGATCACTGCAGAGTATTCGGAGTTCTATTTTGTGACAGTCTATGTACCGAACGCCCAGAGAGAGCTGACGAGACTGGAATACCGCATGCAGTGGGAAGCGGATTTCCTGGCGTATCTTAAGAAGCTGGAAGAGAAAAAGCCGGTGATCTATGCGGGAGACCTGAACGTGGCGCATCAGGAAATCGACCTGAAAAATGCGAAGACCAACCGTGGCAATGCGGGCTTCACTGATGAAGAGAGAGCCTGCTTTTCGAAGGTACTGGAGAACGGATTTATCGATACGTTCCGCTATTTTTATCCGGACCTGACCGGGGTGTATTCCTGGTGGTCTTATATGTTCCAGGCGAGAGCAAAAAATGCCGGATGGAGAATTGATTATTTCGTGGTATCGGAGTGTCTGAAAGACCGGCTGGCGGATGCGAAGATCCACACGGAAATTTTGGGATCGGATCATTGTCCCATTGAACTGGATCTGAAATAAACGGACAGCATAACGGAGGAGACTTATGAGCTTACGTTTCTGTTTTGGCCCTTCCGGGTCAGGCAAAAGCCACAGAATCTATGAAGAGATCATGCAGCGGGCGGCAGAGGAACCGGGCAGGAATTTCCTGATCATTGTGCCGGATCAGTTCACCATGCAGACCCAGAAGGATCTGGTCATACGCAGTGACCGGGATGGCATCCTGAATATCGATGTCCTGAGCTTCGGCCGACTCAGCCACCGCATTCTGGAGGAAGTGGGGACCAAAGAGATGCCGGTACTGGATGACACCGGCAAAAGCCTGGTGCTGCAAAAAGTGGCGGCGGATCTGAAGGAACAGCTTCCGGCCATGGGAAGTCTCCTGCACAAGCAGGGCTATATCCATGAGGTGAAAAGTGCGATCTCCGAGTTCATGCAATACGGTATCAGCACACAGGATATGGACAAGCTGATCACCAGTGCTCAGAAGCGTGGCGCGCTGGCCATGAAACTGAAAGACTTAAAGACTCTGTACCGGGGCTTTCAGGATTATATCAGGGATCATTTTATCACCACCGAGGAGACACTGGATGTACTGCGCAGATCCCTGTCCAAATCAAAGATCTTAAAGGGCAGTGTAGTGGTGTTTGACGGCTTTACGGGATTTACTCCCATACAGAACCGGCTGATCCAGGAACTGATGCGCGTGTGCGCAGAGACCATCGTTACCGTGACCATTGGAGTGGGAGAGGATCCGTATAAAATGGATGGTGAACAGAAGCTGTTCCATCTGAGCAAGAAGACGGTGGCGGATCTGGAAAAGCTGGCAGCGGAGGCAGAGGTAGAGCGGGGAGAGGATCTCTTTGTCAAGGGGGGGGCCAATCGCTTCGCCAAGGCACCGGCATTACACTATCTGGAACAGAATCTGTTCCGGTATCAGTATGAACCGTATGCGGGAGAACAGCAAGAGATCCATATGTTTGAAGCCCTTTCCCCCAGAGAGGAAGTCCATCAGACAGCGCTGTACATCCGGCACCTGATCAGAGAGCAGGGGATGACCTACCGGGACATTGCCGTGGTCATCGGAGATCTGGAAGGATACGCTTCCTATGTGGAAACAGAATTCGGACAGCTGGAGATCCCATGTTTCCTGGACCGTACCAGAGGGATCGTGCTGAATCCCATGATCGAATATATCAAGAGCGCATTGCAGCTGTATATTAAGGATTTTTCCTATGATACGGTGTTTCATTTTCTGCGCAGCGGCATGGCGGATATTTCCAGAGAAGAGATTGATGAGCTGGAAAACTATGTGATCCGCACCGGGGCGAGAGGCTATCGGACCTATAGCCGTCTGTTTACCCGCAGAACGGAAGAACTGCAGGGAAATGCGGAGGGGAGCGAACAGGCGGAAGAGAAGACCATGGAGCGTCTGAACCGTATCCGGCAACAGTTCATGGATGCGGTGGAGATTCTGCACATGGGAAGCCAGGAAAAGGCTGGAGACTATGTCAGCCATCTGTACGATTTCCTGGAACAGAATCAGGTGCAGCAAAAGCTTTTGAACTATCAGCAGCAGTTTGAAAAAGAAGGAGACTTATCCAGAGCCAGAGAGTATGCACAGATTTACCGGCTGGTCATGGATCTGCTGGATCAGGTCTATGAACTGTTGGGAGAGGAAGAAATCTCCAGACAGGAATTTGCGGATATTTTAGAGGCCGGTTTCGGCGAGATCACTGTCGGTACGATCCCTCAGAACGTGGATCGTATCGTGGTGGGCGATATGGAGCGAACCCGTCTGAAACAGGTGAAGGTATTGTTTTTCCTGGGAGTCAATGACGGAAATATTCCGAAAAATGCTTCCAAGGGCGGGATCATTTCGGATATGGATCGGGAATTCCTGATTGAATCCGGGACAGAGATGGCACCCAGCCCGAGACAGCAGATGTATATCCAGAGATTATATCTGTATCTGAATATGACCAAGCCCTCAGAACAGCTGTATCTGTCCTATGCCAAGGTAAACAGTGAAGGAAAGGGCATAAGACCGTCCTACCTGATCGATACGGTGCGGAAGCTGTTCCCGGCAATGAGCGTGGAGTATCCCCAGAACCGCAGCCGCCTGGAACAGATCGAGGGCAGACAGGAAGGTGCCAGATATCTGGCGGAGGAACTGCGGGAATATGTGGAAGGAACCCTGCCGGAAGAAGAGAGGCAGGACTTCTATCTCATGTACCGTGCCTACGAGGCGGATGCGGCGGGCAGAGACCTGCTGACCCGGGCGGCATTTCGCAGATACAGGGAGAGCGGTCTGTCCCGGATCGTGGCCAGAGCATTGTACGGACAGCAGCTGGAAAACAGTGTCAGCCGTCTGGAAACTTATGCTGCCTGTGCCTGCAGACACTTTTTGCAATATGGTCTTTCCCTGCAGGAACGGGAAGAATTCGGCTTCGAGGCTTCGGATATGGGTACGGTATATCATGCAGTATTGGAAAACTTTGCAGGAAAACTTGCAGAATCCAACCTGACATGGTGGGATTTTACGGAGGATTTTGCAGCCAAAGCCGTCAAAGAATCCGTGGAAGCCTATGCGGCAACCTACGGGGAGACGGTATTATACAGCTCTGCGCGGAATGAATATGCCATTACCCGCATGAGCAGGATCCTGACCCGCACAGTGCTGACCTTGCAGAAACATTTGAAACAGGGCAGTTTCCAGCCAGATGATTATGAACTTTCTTTCCGGTTTGCGGAGGATCTGGACAGCATTCATGTGGATCTGTCTGAGGACGAGAAGATGCATTTGCAGGGACGGATCGATCGTATCGATGTGTCGGAAGATGCAGAGCATGTCTACGTCAAGGTCATTGATTATAAGTCCGGCAACCGGAAATTTGATCTGGCGGCATTGTATTACGGTCTGCAGTTGCAGCTGGTGGTATATATGAATGCAGCCATGGAGATGGAGAGCCGAAAGCATCCGGACAAGGAGATCGTTCCGGCGGCACTTCTGTATTATCACATCGATGATCCCACCATAGAGACACCGGTGGAGCTCACGGATGAGCAGATCAATGAACAGATCCTTGCAAAGCTTCGTATGAACGGTGTAGTAAACAGTGATCCTGGGGTCGTGGAGCGGCTGGACCGCTATATGCAGGATAAGTCTGTGGTCAATCCTGTGGAGAAGAAAAAGGATGGAAGCTTCAGTGCCAGATCCGGTGTCTTAAGCCGGGAGGAGATGCAGCTGATATCTTCTTATGTAGATGCCAAGATCCGCAGCATCGGGCGGGAGATCCTGGACGGAAAAATAGCAGCCAATCCCTATGAGAAAGGCAATGAAGAGGCTTGTACTTATTGCGCCTATAAAAAGGTCTGCGGTTTCGATGGCAGTATTCCGGGCTATGAGAAGAGACAGCTGGAAGATCTGGATAAGCAGGCGCTGATGCAGCGGATGCAGAAGACCGTGGAAGCTTAGGGCAAAGGGTGCCCGGCGGGAGTGTGTGCCTGACAGGAAGCTCGAAGAGAAAGCGCCCGCTGCCCGGAGGAACAGGATGGCAACAGGAGAAAAGAAACAGGAACAGAGGTAGCGTATGGGAATGAATTTTACCCCGGAACAGCAAAAGGTAATCGAACTGCATAACAGCAACATTCTGGTATCGGCGGCCGCAGGAAGCGGTAAGACGGCGGTACTGGTAGAGCGTATCATCCGTATGATCTGTGAGGGGGAGCATCCGGCGGACATTGACCGCCTGTTGATCGTGACTTTCACCAATGC
>ERZ1504703.651-NODE-651-length-10530-cov-4.621002_pt1 | contig 10530 bp, 8 predicted proteins | sample MGYA00572393_ERZ1504703 | MGnify/ENA primary metagenome ERZ1504703 (study PRJEB39906, sample SAMEA3182102) | gut metagenome | biome: human; feature: gut; material: Stool; isolation source: human stools | place: Canada | collected 2013-02-18 ...
CCGTTGGAATACCAAGGTGATAGGCTGCCTTTTTGATTGACCTTAGAACTAAAGCAATGTCTTTCAAAGACTTGCATCCGGCCATTTGGCCAAACATAAGATGAAGACAATGACTGTAACTGTTCAGATTCTTGGCGTGGAAGTCTCCGTTGTACTTTTCAACGACGACTTCGAAGACCCATCTGGGGAAGTATGTCATTACTTGCGAGAAGACATATTTGCCTTGGTTCATAATTTGCGGCTTTTAGTAGCCACAAATTTAGCCAAACACTCACTTCAAATCGTAAAATGTCAAAGAGCTATTTAAATAATTTGTAGTTAAGGACTTGCAACGATGTCGAATCGATTTATCGCATCGGAAAGCGATTCAAATCGTGAATAAGCCAAAACATTAGTAAAACATTAAATATTAATAAGTTATATAAACAGCGCATTAAATTAACGCATCACTAGTATTGCTCTATTTTTAGTACGGTATTAAAAAACAGATAATCTAAATTGATTTGCAAACGTTAAAAAACAACCCGAATATCTATTTTATATACAAATTCCGAGAAAAAATCACAAAAGTGTCAGATAAAATTCTTTAAATGGGATATTTTTTATATCTTTGCATCACCAAAATATATAAAATAATATGATTGCTGAATTCAAAATCAAGAACTTCTATTCATTGAAGGATGAACAAACACTTAGTTTTATCCCAACAAATGACAGTACTTCTAGAGAGAATTATACCGAGGAGGTGGCTGATGGTGTAAGGTTGTTAAAGATAGGATGTTTATATGGCTCTAACGCCTCTGGTAAGACAAATATCCTCAAGGCTCTTGATTTCTTCGCCCGTTTTATGGTGAAAGACAGTTTGAATAAGGGTGATGAAACGTATGTTGTGCCGTTTTTGTTGGATGATGTATCAGCTAAGGAGAAGACAGAGTTTGAGATGACATTTTATCAGAACAGGGAACGATATAAGCTTAATCTCGTTCTTAATAACAAGGTTATTTACTCTGAAGTACTACAAGTCTATTCTTCTGCGCAGCCTACGATGTTGTACAAGCGGTCGTACAATGCAGAGACAGATTCTACGGATATCGTATTTGGAGGGAAGATCGGTTTGTTGAAGAAGAGCCGCGAGACCATCCTTGGCAATACCATTAACAACAGAACGGTAATTGCAGCTTTCGGCTTGTCGAACGTAGAGAAGAGCAGGCTGAATTTGGTGTATGACTTCTTCTTGCAAGGAATTGCCCATCTTATGTACCCCCAAAGTGATCTGATGGGATTTACCAAGAGCCGTCTTAAAAGGGATGGTGATGGACGGCTCAAGAAATTCATTCTTCATTTCCTGAAAGCTTCAGATTTTAATATCTCTGATATTTCAGTGCATGAAGAAGATATGGCTATCACTCCGACTCTCGAAATGATGATTAAGAGTACGCCTGGGATGTCTGAAGTTACCAAGATGGAAATTCTAAAAAAAGGTGTTATCACTTCGGAGGAGATGTTCTTTATGCATCATACTGAATACGGTGAAAAAGAACTAGATGAGAGCCTTGAATCAAGAGGAACGAAAAGGTACATGGGATTGGCAACCATCTTGTATGACCTATTGGCTCATGGCGTTATCCTGCCAATTGACGAGATAGAAACCAGCATTCACTATGAGCTGTTGTCTTATTTTATTAAGGTGTTCCTCGTGAACAGCAAGAAGGGAGCGCAACTGATAATTTCTACGCATGATATCAACCTGCTGGATGAGGACTACATCCGCAGGGATGTGATTTGGTTTACAGATAAGAATGATTGTGGCGAGACAAAATTGATTCGTCTTTCTTCACTTGGATTGCACAAAACATTGTCGGTTTACAATGCCTATAAGCAGGAAAAACTAGTAGACTTGCCGTTCTTGGATAGTATTTACATGGATATGGAAGAATATTATGGGAACGAAGAAGAATAATAGAGGTCGCAAAAGTATTGCCATTATTGGCGAGGGATTGACAGAATATCGTTATATAGACGACTTACGCACAACGGAGCGGTATAGGTTTAGTCTGGTTCCGGGTATTCCTAAGCACTCTGACATAGATGACATAGTGAAGTTGGCTCGTGATAGGGTGAATGCTGGTTATGACTACGTGCTATGTCTGGTGGATATGGATGTCATATCTAACAGCCATGAGAAGATGGAACATTATAAGGCTTTGCAGAAAGCAAACCCAGACGTGATTTTTGTAGAATCCAGTCCATGTACGGAATACTGGTTCCTTATGCATTATATGCCGAATACTTCAAGCAAAGAGTATGCAACTTACGACCAGGTGGTCACTGCGTTGAGGAAACATATCCCTAATTATGACAAAACGGAAGAGTTCTTTAATAAGAACCATATCTATCGTGACTTGAAGGAAAATGGTGATATGGAAAAGGCTATTGCTCTTTCCCGTGAACTAGATGAATTGCGGAAGCAAGAGCCTGAGGTGTATAAGGCGTACTCACAGATGTATAAACTGTTTGATATTATAGAGAGTATTACGAAGTAGGTGAATTATGGATAAAATGACGGATTTGATAGTCAGGCCTAGGTTGAACGACTACTATGGGGTATATCTGTCTCAAGCGAAGGTAGATTTTGCTATTCCATTTGTTGACGAAGATATCCCTTTATATATTGATCCTTTTAGGCTTTGGCAATCACCTGCCTATCAAGATAATGGTCTTCATGTGTTGTTCAAGGATGCTTTTAATTATCTTGGAAAAATGTATGTTGAAGGACAGCATAATAAAGCAATAGAGATACTGCAACGTATATCAGAATGTAATGAGGTTGGTCTAGGAAACTCTAAAACTCGTAGTGGTAAGAGAATTGGCTTGAGTCTTGCCAAGCAGATATTAAGTCTTTATGAAGCAATTCCTCAAGTTGGAAATTTTGGATTAGACCATCCGGAAGTTATACAATTATTGGTTGAAGGAGTATCAAGAGACAGAATAAGTGATATCGCAGCTAACCTTTTGGGTTCTTTCTTAATAGACTATACAATACAAGAGAGTTTGAAGTATAATATTCCTTCTGAAAAGTGTGTTTTTGAGTATCTGGAAGTAAAATCAATGTCTTTCAAAAAGGATAGCTGTAGTCTACCTATAAACCCGAAGACAAAACAGCCACTATGGTTCGTACCGAAACGTTGGTTACGAAGGAATATGTGGCTCAATGGAGATGATTATCTACAATACTATTTGGTAGATAGAGTAGAGAATTTAAGGCGATCGAATATTGATATTGTAACCTTCAATCGCAAGAACTTCAATATACTTGCTGAATATGTAAAAGTAAAAGAAAAATCAGCTGATGATTGTAAAAATGATCCGTTGTTTGGGCAAATGCCTATTACGTCAGCAAAAAGAAAACTATCTGTCATTAAGAAGTTGCCAACTGGTAAAGAAGATAATGCTGACAAGAAGTATGAGGAGGGGATATGTCAGTTAATGGCATCATTGCTATATCCTCATCTTGATTTTGCACAATCACAAAGCAGAACAGTATCTGGAGCGCAGATTAGAGATTTGGTGTTCTATAATAATACTTCATATCCGTTTCTCAAGGAAATTAACGAATTGTATGGCTCAAGGCAATTAGTTGTGGAGCTGAAGAATGTTTCCGAAGTTACTAAAGAGCATATTAATCAATTGAACAGATACTTAAATCCTGTATTCGGGTCTTTTGGGATTATAATTACACGAAACAGACCGAAAAAGGCTGTCTTTCAACATACGATTGACTTATGGTCAGGGCAACGAAAGTGTATTCTTATATTGGATGATAGTGACTTGGAGCTTATGGTGAACGTATTCGAAAGTAAACAACGTGACCCCATAGAAGTGATAAAGATGAAATATATTGACTTCACCCGGAAATGTCCAGCTTAATATATGGAATTATGAAGAGAGCAGATATTCAAGAATATGAGAAGTTGCACAGTCAGTTGATGACTATGAAAAACCAGTTCGAAATGCTATCAAAGAAGAATCCAGATGGCGTTGTAAATTCTTTCAAGATTGGGCTGGTGAACAAACTTTTGACAGATACAACCAAACTTATAGGTACATATAAACCTTTCCCTGATTTCGAAAAGTTTGATGACAATCCTAAGGTTTTTAATAGTGATGTGCTGATGATGGTCGCACACTATCTTACAGCAGTTGGTCGGTATAAGAAAGCTAATATAACTATAACAGAAAGTCCTCTCAACAATGATTGGATGAATTCTATAGAAAAATGGAACACTGAAGATTAAGTATTACTATGGCAAAGAAAATAAAAACGGCAGCTTGTCAGCCTTCGAAAGCTGATGTGATGAAATTCATTATGATGTATGACTTCTTGGAGTCGGCTTATGTTGAGATGAAGGACTTCTCCAAAAAGAGTCCTGACACTACGCTGAATGCGCGAAAAGTGAAAAGTTTGAATAGAATATTGAATGATATTAAGAACATACTTGTCAACGAGCCAACCTTTTCATATTTGGATTTGCTTGATGAAGAAATGCTACCATCGAATAGCGATGTAGTGCTGATGATGAGCCAGTACAGGTCTGCGATGGAGAATTATAGAAAGAAATATAGGACTTACCAAAACTATAGTTATTATTGGAATACGACAGAAGGCGATATTAAAGCAATCGAATTAGAAGGTAATAGACCTCAGTGGAAATAAGCGTCTCTAGCAAAGACTTTATGGTATCTACTTATGCCTCGTGAAATATTGAATATGTAGAGACGATTCTTTATAAGTCAAAAAAAAGTAGTGAAAGAGGATGTTAGGATTGTACCGTAATAATTATAAAGTAATTTAGTTTATGCTATAAGTAACATCTACAACAGTGTCTCGTAATAATCGTGAGTATAATATGACTGAACGTTTGAAACATAATGGTGATTCTATACCTGAGGCAAAAGACTTCTCTATATGTGCACTCAGGATAGGAGGTAATTGTGCCCAAAAGAAATGTCTTCGGGGTGGATTATATTTCTTCAATGACCGTTTGCGCCCAACACAAGATGGAGAGGTCGAACTTAATCCGGCAAGTCTGGTTCCTCATGATTTATACGGTGCAAATATTCATATACAAGCACTTGTTGGGCAAAATGGTAGTGGTAAATCTTCAATCCTGGAATTACTCTATCGCATCATCAACAATTTTACATTCATGTTGGAGCTGGGTATGCACCGGAATAATTCGGCTGAACAACTCTTTTATGTAAAAGGGTTACATGCTACTCTCTATTATTTGCTCGATGGTCACATCGGAACCTTGAAGGCAGATGGTGATGTTATGTATTTTCACTATGACAGTTACGAACAATATCTACAATTTGAGGTCTTGAATGGCCAAGGATCTTATAGAGTTCGGACTCAAGAACTCGATATTCATAACGAAGTGGTTGAAGAGGCTGCAATTCTTACGCCACTCCGCAGGATGGCAGAGGTCTCACGACGATTCTTTTACACCATCGTAACGAACTACTCTATGCAGTCATATAATGATCAGGACTATTATGATGAAAAGACTTACAAAGAATTCTTCCCTAAGCTGGAACAGGGCAAAGGAGGAAAGAAGCAGGTTAGCAGAGAAGTAGTTGAGCGTGAAGAAGGTGATGTCTGGATTCGTAGTATTTTCCATAAAAATGATGGATATCTTAGTCCTATCGTTTTGAATCCTTACCGAGATGAGGGAGTCATTGACACATACAAGGAATATCGTCTTTCTCTATATCGACTCTCTACGATTTTTATTCAGGCAGAGAAAAAAGGTATTCAGGTAATTGACAGTTATAAATTGGCTTCAGTAGATTACACTTATGACCCTTGGGCTGTAGAAAGAAAGTTCAAAAAACTTTATTTAGGCAAGGTTCGTCATGATTCTGAATGGGTGGAATTTTCAGATGTGGCATCATGGAATAATGCTCATCGAGATAGTATTGCTTATTTTCTTCTGTGTGAGTTAGGCTTGGAAGAGTTGGACTTTACAAAGAATATCATTAGAGATGTTGCTCTCTACATGGTTTATAAAGTGCTTTCTATTGCATCCAAATATCCTTCCTATTATAAGTATGAAGATTTTGGTAATCTTGAATCCTATTTTCAATCCATAGGAGAAGAATACAATCCCAAACGGATTCATAATCTCGTTGATGCAATTAAGAAAGACAAGTCTCATATCACAATTAAGCTACGACAGGCAGAGAATTTCATCAAGTTGATTAACCGTGGCGTTTGGTCGGAAGAAGAGTTGGATGATACTTTTTCTTTTGATTTTTACAAAACGAATTTGAAGGATTGTGGTATAATTCAGAAGGTTCCCTCAAACTTACGTGAGTTGACTACAATACTTCCTCCTGCGATTTTTAGTATTGACATAAAATTGAAGAAAGATGATGAGACTACTATAAGTTTAAGTCGTATGAGTAGTGGAGAACGACAGTTGCTTTATACCTGTGGCACCTTTATATATCATATAATTAACTTGATGAGTGTGCAAGATTCTCGCAGAGTTCGTTATCGCAATATGATGCTTGTGCTTGATGAAGTGGAGATTTGTTTTCATCCGGAGTACCAAAGACAATTTATCAGTCGTTTGCGGGATATGCTCGCAAAGTTCCGTTTTAACAAGTATTGCTCTATTTGCATTGTTATTGCGACGCATTCACCCTTTATCCTGAGTGATATACCGCAACAAAACATATTGTATCTGAAGAATGGACAATGTGCGAATGATAATGTATCTGTTAATCCCTATGCCGCAAACGTAAACGACATTTTACATCAGAGTTTCTTTTTGGATAAAACCTTTATGGGTGATTATGCTTTGGAAAGAATGCAAAAGTTGCTATCAGACATAGAATCCTATGGAAAAAAGAAGATTAATCGAAATATTGAGGGACTAAAACAGGAGATAGCCTTGATAGGAGACAAGTTCCTCAAGCAGCAGCTCACAGCGTTACTAACTTATAAGGAGACACTATTTAATCATGGACAGAATATTGATAAACGATGACATCTTGAAATATGCACAAATGTATGAGCAAGCTTTTCGTGGATACCAACTTGATGTACCGACTAATCTGCGGAACATAAAAGTAAAGCTTGATACTTACAATGTAGATAACCGCCTTTCTCCTAATGTTCTCAATGAATATAAGGCATATGTAGAAGAAATTGCTAACGATTATGACAATGCAGCAGACAAGACAAAGAACTTGCTGATTCTTCAGCCCCAACATTTTAAAAACTATATAAACAAATATGAAGGAGTTGCATTTCAGCATGTAAAACTCGATAAAGAACTTGTTTATCATAAACAAGTCGGTGGAAAAAGACCTGCACAAAAGAAGAAGAAATTCTGGGAATTGATTGTTGATGCAATGCACTATGAGACGAAAGTTCGTCCAATAATGGCTCCTATCGTTGAGGCTATGGGAATTAGAACTTGTGTATATTGTAATATGCAGTATGCTCTTACTATTGACCATAGTAAAGGATTGTATGAGTTAGATCATCGTTTCCCCAAGTCAAAGTATCCTTATTTATGTACAACATTTTATAATTTGCAGCCTAGTTGCCCAACATGTAACCATGGCAAAAATACTGCTACCGCTGATTTTGGATTATATACTATTGACTCTAATGAATTGCATCCATTTCATTTGTTATCAAACTCTCATTTATATTTAAGGAAACGCAGATTAGATTCCAAATATATTAACATCCACTTAGTTTCGTCAGATCTGAATAATTTAGCGAACTGTCAATTGGCACAAACTCATGAAAAAGATTTTCAGATAAATTCAGCCTATGCAGCAGTAAAGGACGTGGCAGAGGAGACTATCTGGCGGTGCAAGGCATATGATGACACATATAAGGATTTATTTATAAAGAATTTCCCTGAACTTTATAATAAGGATGCACTTCATCGCTTTGTGTTCGGAACATATTCTGACGATAAGAATGTTCATTGTCGACCACTGACTAAATTGATACGTGACATAGAAAAAGATATGGGGGTGATTATAGAGTCTGTTTAAAAAGTTAATGATACAAAAAAAAGTCGGTGATAACCATGGAAGATTCGGAATTTAAATAGTTTTCGCATCTTGTTTTTAGTAATGAGTAAAAAATAAGTTGCATCAGTTGTTAGGTTTGATGAGGTAGTTCCACTTAGGTAGAACGGGTGATTGAACGACCTGCCAAGCAAGTCTTCTTTCGTATGACCATCAACCGGCCTTTTGATTTCATAAGTTTTGGTATTAATGTCGGCATATACTTTCAGCCCCGGTTTAGTCGTGGTCATCTCGGCACGTCTGACAGCGTCTTCAACCGACATCAGTGGAGCCCCGTTCCAGCCGCGTGTGATCTGGGAGAACAATCGATGCTCAATGGGATTGAACTTTGAGCAGTATGGAGGATAATGCATAACAAGAAGCCTCATATTCAGTCTGTCGGCAAGATTCATAAGGTCTTGTTTGACTATCTTGTGGGAACTGGAGTTAGAACCTCCGCCATCACACAGGATGGCAATTGTCCGTGCATTGGGATATTGTTTCCTGAGGTGATCGTTCCAGACCCTTTCGATGTTCTCGCAGACAAACTCAGATGTGTCGTGGCTGATTCCCATTGTCATATAACCGACATTCCTTGTTACATCGTATATGCCGTGTGGCACGAGCGTCCCGTTACTGAACGTGCCGAAGTCATGGTCGTACGACCTCAGGCTTCCATTCGAGGGTGCCTTGCCCGGTCTTTTGAAGTTACCGAGCAGTTCCTTCTTCTTGGTGTCGATGCTGATGACAGGGATGCCGGCCTCCTCCAAAGACTTGCGTACGGATGCGATGTTCTCGAACTGCTCGTTCCTGTCCTTGACGTCTCTCATAGGGATGTCCTTGCGGAAAGAACGCTCCCTAAGGCCAAGATGATCAAGTATTTGAGTGACATGGTGCCGGGAGACTTCATATCCGGACTCGTCAAGTTCGCTCCGGATCTGTGCCTTGCTGATGGAGCCCCATCTCACGGCCTCATCCTGCGGAAGGCCGGCCATGTGGGGCTCTATGATCCGGACCACCGCCCGCAGCCATTCCGGATGCTGGGGCAGCGTGGCGTGACGGCCTCCTCCGTCCCGGCGGACGCGTCCTTTCCCGAGAGAGTGGCCGGAATGCAGTTCCTCCAGCCCTTTCTGAAGAGTGTGCGTGCTGATTCCCATATTTTTGCTAAATTTGCGGTAGCTGAGTCCTCGGGACTTGAGGCTTTCCGCCCTCGCGGCAAGAAACAGTCTTCTGTCCCTTTCATTCAGACCCGACATGTAAGCCAACTCTGTTGGCGAGAGTATTTCTGGAGGAGGTTTCGGATGCATCCTTATAACTCGTGGTTGTTTTATAAAGATACGAAATTTTCTCCGGATTTACTATATTATATTATTGACAATCAAATAATTAACTCAATATTTTACGCCGCGTCGCCGAAACGTAATCAAGTATCTTTTGACTCTGATTCCAGAGGACGGAACCGCCATTTGATGGCCGCTTGAGTATGTTCTAAAGTGATGCAGGTTATTTTTTACATTTTACTTAAGTATTTAATTGATATTAGGATTAAAGTAAAAATAGCTTTTAACAAAGTCCTTGAAGTGTTTATTTTTAAACATTATGTGAGCAGAACAAAAGATATGCTACAATATCTCTATCAGGAGATAGAAAAACAGCCAGGACCTTTGTTCGGTTGATAGCAAAAGCCGAAAAGGTGACGATATTGATAACTTAGCAGCACCTGTGGTATTAGAGTACCCCAAACAACGATGCAGCAGATTTGGTAACAACGCTACAACACTAGCAAAGGTAAGATTATTTTCTGTTTATCATACAAGTTTATTCATCTTGGGATAAGGGGTAGCGGCTGCAGCCGCTACCCCTTATCCGCGGCAAAGATTCTTTTACGGTTCTTCATCCTATAGCTCGCTCCGGAGAGCTGGATGAGTTCACATTTATATAGAAGCCGGTCCAGCAAAGCGGTTGCAAGGACCTCATCATTTAGAGATTTGGCCCACTCAGCTGGCGACCTGTTGGTGGTTATTATAAAGGACGTCGATTCGAAGGTACTGTTTATGAACGAGAACAATTGATTGCCCTCATCATGGCCTACAATGATATTCATCAGGTCATCGATGACGATCACATCACTTTCGCAAAGACACTTGTATTCCCTTTTAGCACTTGGTGTTATGTCTTTCAGTTTGAGTGTTGCAAGTATCTCATCCATTGTCCTGAAGTAAGCCTTGTAGCCTTTGTCTATCGCATCAGAACATAGCCCTGAGGCTATATATGTCTTGCCAACCCCACTAGGCCCGGAGAGCATGAGATTGAAGCCTTCTTCTATCCAATGTAACTCCCTCAGTTGATTGAGTTGCGTTTTAGTGAGACCGTTAGACAGTAAGCATCCGACGAAATGCATATTGTAGCGGGGAGAGATCCTCGCTACTTTTG
>ERZ1504703.655-NODE-655-length-10478-cov-3.622853_pt1 | contig 10478 bp, 6 predicted proteins | sample MGYA00572393_ERZ1504703 | MGnify/ENA primary metagenome ERZ1504703 (study PRJEB39906, sample SAMEA3182102) | gut metagenome | biome: human; feature: gut; material: Stool; isolation source: human stools | place: Canada | collected 2013-02-18 ...
GTAGAAGCCGATTACTTTCCCATCATCATAAAGCGGAACCACCACCAGGGAATGAATATTCTGTCTTACCAGAACTTCATACATCTGCGGATCCACATCTTTCATTTCTTCCAGATTCTCTGTGACAAAACTCTGATTCTCATCAAACTTCCGATACCATTCCGCACAGATCTCCGGCGGTAGGTCCTGAAGGGTATCCTTTTCCGGTGCGACTCCCTTGGCTACCCATTCGTATGTATTGTGGTCATGATCGTGGTCATCCTTTTCAAAAATATAGGCCCGTCCCGCTTCCAGATTCTTTCCGACGAATTCCAGCAGCACCTGCAATGTCTGATCCATGCTCTCCTGCCGCTGTGCCACACGGATGGCTTCATTCAACGCAACCTCCATATTACGGTAATCTTCGGATTTGTGCCCTCTCCCATTCAGATTGCCACAATCTATGGCGATTTCCATACGGTATTTTCTCCCGTCTTCTTCTACCAGTGTGTCCTTGATATGAAGTTCTCTTCGCAGCAGCGGATTGTAATATTCCCATTCCTTAAAAAAACCCGGCTTTAACTGTTCATTATTACACATGCCACAGGGCAGAGAATTTCCCTGCAATATCTCATAACACTTTAACCCGATGATCTCTTCAAGACTTTGAAATCCATAGCTCTTCAGAGTCTTCTTGTTCATATATATCAATTCATGAGTCTCTGCATCTGCCACATATACATATTCACCCAGATTCTCGAAAAATTCCCATATTTTACTCATATACACCAACCTGCTTCCGTATTCTTCCCCTCTTTATAACTAATCAGTATACACTTGCAAACGCTTTACGGCAAGCCTGTTCTCTCAAAAATGTCTGTAATAATCTCACATCATCCGTGATCACACCGTCCGCCCCACAGTTTACGATCCGAAGCATGGCACCGGAAGTATTGGCTGTCCACCCGTATACCGACTTTCCGCAGTAATGAATGGCATCTACCATATCCACTGTAAGATTTCTCCCCTCGATGCTATAGCTGTCGGCATAGTCCAGCTCATAATCCTCTTCTTCCAGATCATGGGCAATAAAAACTGTTGAAATCCCCGGTTCCAGCTCCTTCATTTTCTGCAGGATTCCCTTGTTCATGGAGCCTATAATACACTCATCCACCATATCATAGTCCTGCAGCAGAGTCAGCACGCTTTCCTCCAGTGCATCCTCCTGTCCGGTATATTTCAGTTCGATCATCAGAGTGATCCTGCCTCTGGCACAGGCAAGCATTTCTTCCAGTGTCGGGATCTGTTCTCCCCGGTATGCTGCCGAAAAACCGCTGCCCACTTCCAGGGTTTTGAGAGCATCTGCCTCCGCATCCCATACGCAGATATCCTCTCCTGTGGTCCGTTTAAAATTACTGTCATGCATAACGATCAGGGTTCCGTCCGACAACTGCTGCACATCAATCTCTGCAATAGGCGCTCCATCCCGGATGGCCTGTTCCAGGGCCGCCACCGTGTTCTCCGGAGCTACTTTTGCCCCCGCCCGATGCGCTACCACGATCACAGGAGCGTCTTTACCTGCGGCCTGTACCTGCGGCAATACACCATATGTCAGAAAATAGAGGCAGAGAAGCATAACAATCGCTGTTTTTCTGATAATTTTCATCACATTGCCCTCCCATGAAAGTTATTTGTCAATTTTATTGTAACTATTGACTATAAACTCCATACAAGGAAAATGTTAACTTTTTGTAAATATTCAGAGCCACGTAAATATAACCGGAGGAACGTCGAATGCTTGCATTCGTAAGATCCTCTGGCTATATTTATGTGGCGAAGTGACCACATGAGCAAAAGGAAAGCATCGGAGATGCGATTTTGCGAATGGGGTTCTGAATATTACGACTATTCAGAGCCATGTAGCTTCAGGCAGGGTATTCGGCAGATGCTTGCATACGCAAGAATATCTGCCTGAAGTTATAGGGCGAATTATCGTTCTGAATCGTCGGTAAGCCCGGATAAGCGTACTCACTTCCGTAACATCACTACCAGCTCATGAGCCAGCAGTGGAAATGCTGCCAGTACATTCAATAGCAGCCATTCCTGTCCGGACAGATGGGAGGTTCCGAACGCTCCGATGAGAAACGGTACTTCCGTTACCGCAAACTGCAGCGCAAATCCAATAACACAGGCCAACACCATCAGCGGATTATCCCAGGGTCTCATGGCAAATACGGACTTCTGCATATCCCGCATTCCCACTGCATGATACAGCTGGCACATTCCCAGTACTGTAAAAGCATAAGTCTGGGATCGGGCAAGTATTTTTTCCCGGGACAGTAATTCACGAAGTCCCTCTACCCAGTCAGACAGATTCCAGGACAGTTCTCCCCTGCCTGCCAGGATCCCACAGGGCAATACCAGAAATGCCGCCAGACCGATACCGGTGATCAGCGCTCCATAGAGTAAGGTACAGGCCATTCCGCCCCGGGCGAACAGACTCTCCGCTACTTTTCTTGGAGGACAGCGCATCAGGCTTTTTCCGTCATTTTTATCCACTCCCAGTGCCAACGCCGGAAGGGAATCCGTGATCAGATTGATCCACAGTATATGACTGGATTTTAGAGGGGAAGCCAGCCCCAGAGCCACTGCTGCGAACATGGTCATCAGTTCCCCGAGATTGGAAGACAGTAAAAATATCACCGACTGGCGGATGTTTTCATAGACGCCTCTGCCTTCCTCGATTGCCTTTTCAATCGTTGCAAAATTATCATCCGTCAATATCATGTCCGCCGCCTGTTTAGCCACATCCACGCCGGTTCCCATGGCTACACCGATATCTGCTGCTTTCAGAGAAGGAGCATCGTTCACACCATCCCCTGTCATGGCCACAATCTCCCCATTCTGCTGCAGCCCCTTCACGATCCGTACCTTCTGGGCCGGAGTCACTCTGGCATAAACCTTGATATTCCTGATCCTCCTGGCAAAAGAAGCATCATCCAGATGATTCAGTTCTTCCCCTGTAATACACTGACTGCGATGCCCTGCAATCCCCAGCTGTCTGGCAATGGCATAGGCGGTATCCACATGATCCCCGGTGATCATTACTGTAGATACACCTGCACGGCGGAAAATCTCCACCGCTTCCTCCGCCTCCGGTCTGGCAGGATCACGCATCCCCACGATTCCCAGGAATGTCATACCTTCTTCCCCACACCCGGGAGTGTTTCCGCTCTGTGCTGCCGCCAGTGTCCGAAGCGCCAGGGAATTCATGAGTTCTACAACCTCACTGATCCTTTTTCTCTGTCCGGCTGTCATTGGCACACTTCTTCCGTCCTGTAAAATATGAGTGCAGTGCTGTACGATCACATCCGGTGCCCCCTTCGTATAGGCAATGCTTCCCTTATGCCCTCCGTTTTTCGGGATTCTGTGATAGGTCGTCATCATCTTCCGGTCCGAATCGAAAGGCTTTTCATCATAGCGGGGGTACTGCTTCTCCAGACGTTCTCTATGCATCCCCATCTTCTCTCCGAAGTCTAAGAGCGCCAGTTCCGTTGGATCTCCGATCCGTTGCTCTCCCTGCAGGGAAGCATCGTTGCACAACAGCATTCCCCGGAGCATCTCCTGTACGCATCGGGATTCTCCCCTGCCATTGCTGCCGGCAGCATCCTCCAGCACATCATACCACCAGCATTTTTCCACCGTGAGCCGGTTCTGGGTCAGTGTGCCGGTCTTATCCGAGCAGACCACGCTGACCGCTCCCAGAGTCTCAACGGAAGGCAGTCTGCGGATGATCGTATGTACTTTGACCATTCTGGTCACTGACAATGCCAGACAGATCGTCACCACTGCCGGCAGACCTTCCGGCACCGCAGCCACCGCCAGGGAAATCGCCACCAGCAGCATTTCCGGAATATTTCTGTGTTGAAATACCGCCAGCAGAAACAATGCCGCACATACTCCCAGCGATAAAATACTCAGAAGCTTTCCCATATCCCCCAGACGTTTCTGTAACGGTGTCATTTCCTCTTCCGCATCTGTGATCATGGAGGCGATCCTGCCGATCTCCGTGGCCATGCCCGTAGCTGTCACGATTCCTTCTCCGTGGCCATGGGTCACCACAGTAGACATATATACCATATTGACCCGTTCAGCCAATGGAATCTCGTGTCTGCAGTCTGCCAGAAACAGCGCATCTTTTTCCACAGGTACCGATTCTCCGGTCAGGGCGGATTCCTCTACCTGCAGATTGGAGCTTCTGGTCAGCCGTATATCCGCAGGTACCTGTGCCCCTGCCTCCAGGTCTACCAGATCGCCCGTCACCAGTTCCGCCGCCGGAATCTCCTGACGGATACCTTCCCTGATCACAATGGTCTGTGGACTGGTCAGCTTTTTCAACGCTTCCAGTGCCTTTCGGGCTTTTCCCTCCTGCAGCATGCCCACCAGGGCATTGACCACTACCACAGTGCCGATGATCACGGCATCACTGAGCTCCCCCAGAAAGACGGATACCACAGCTGCGATCAATAATATGTAGATCAGCGGGTCCTTTAACTGCTCCAGAAAAAGCTGTATTTTCGTCTTTTTTCTGGCAGCTTTCATTTCATTTCTGCCATTTTGCTGTAAACGACGAAAGGCCTCACCATCGGTAAGGCCCTTCACTGCGTCACTTTTCAGTTCATTTACGGTTTCCTGTATATTCTGTTTTTCGAACACGGCTGCCTCCAATGCTTGTTTCTATTAAGCATTGTATGTCATATCTTCAGAATTCATTACACCGAATCATCGTACATTTTAATCTCTTAACTGGAATGCTGCGGTCAGCTCGTTCATGTTGGTGGCCTGCGCAGACAATTCCTCACTGGTGGCAGAAGTTTCTTCTGCGGTCGCAGAGTTGTTCTGCACCACTGTGGATATCTGTTCAATGCCCTGTTCAATCTGCATCATGGCATCTGCCTGTGCCTTGGATTCTTCCATGGCTTTCTTGGACTCGTTGGCCAGATCCTCAATGCCTTCCACGACCTTCTGCAATGCTTCGGCTGTCTTGTCCGTGATCTGGTTGCCATGCTCAATCTCCTGCAGGGAAGTCTCAATCAATTCTCTGGTATGTACCGCAGACTGTGCACTGTCATCTGCCAGCTTACGGATCTGATCCGCAACCACTGCAAAGCCTCTTCCGGCCTCTCCTGCTCTGGCTGCCTCAATGGCTGCATTCAGGGACAACAGATTCGTCTGGGATGCGATGTCCTCAATCTCACCGATAATATCGCTGATCTGCCTGGAAGTATCGTTGATCCGCTGCATGGCATCCGTCAGACCCTTCATTTCCTCTCCGCTGTCCTTCGCCTGCTGCTGGTAATCCATAGCCTTCTGGTAAGAACCTCCCAGTGCCTTGGCATTCTTCTCCACGATCTCGGTTACATTCGTGATGGTAGCCTGCAGTTCCTCTACGGAACCGGCCTGGTCGGTAGCACCCTCCGCAAGTCCCTGGGCAGCATCTGCCATCTGGTTTGCCCCCAGAGATACCTGTCCCACTGCCGTCTTGATCTCATTAAGTGTCTCACTGAGCTTATGGTTCAGCTTACGGATAGATTCCAACAGTCCCTGAAAGTCTCCCACATAGGCTTCTGCGCAACCTGTAGTCAGTGCAAAATTGCCCTGTGACATCTCTCCCAACAGATAATCCGCATCGCCAATCACTTTCTGCAGGTTACCGGATAATGCGGCGGTAGCCTCTGCCAGGATCTGTGTCTCATCCTGTGTCCGGATCACTGGTGCCGGAGTATGCAGATCGCCCTCAGCCAACAGACGTAATCTCTCGGTACACTTTGCCACCGGTTCACCGATCGCCTGACCGATCTTTTTTGCCCTGCGCACACTGAAACATAAAGCTGCAGCACCTATTGCTACACCAATGACAATACATACAACGGTAGAACCAAGGAAATCTGTCAGTGGTGCATTTACTGCCACGCTCCATCCATTGGTTCCTTCTATTGGTGCATAAGCCTGTATTGTGAGGGTTCCGCCTTTCATATAAGTGCCATATCCGGTTGCTCCGGTCATCATCTTCTGCTCTACCTTTGCAATTCCCCGCAAAGATCTGTCCGTCTGAGACAGTTCAATGTTGCTCTTCTGCTCCTGGGCAATCGCAGAATCACAGTGAGCAATGGTGATACCCGTTTCTCCCAACAGATAGCACTCGGAATTCTTACTGACAGAGACTGCCGCAGCAATATCATTTAAGAACTCCGGATCCGGCACAACGAATACCACGCCGACAATATCACCATTCTTATCTCCGTCTGCATATACAGGTGCGGAAATGATAACGCTGAGCTTACCGTCTGTCTTTGCAATCACGGGATCCGATACCACGACCTCTCCCTGCATGGATCTCTTAAAATAATCACGGTCACTATAATCGGTTCCGTCATAAGCACAGATACCGTTGGAGCCGATCAGCTTGCCTCTGACCATTCCATAAGCTTCCACACGCTGGTTGATATACTGCTGCTTCTGCTCCTGGGTAAATACCGGAGAAGACAGCTGATAGCTGCATCCGAGTTCGGATACGATCGTTGTTGTCACCCGTAGTTCCTCTTTGATACGGTCTGCAGAGATCTCTGCCACCACCAGCATATCGCCTTCCAGTGTTCTCATGGTACTGGACAGATTCAGGATCACGGTAAGGATGACCAACGGAATAATCGAGAACACTACCAACCTGCTGATTGCCTTCTGCAGACGTTCCCGGATCGTCGTCATGCCGGGTGTCTGCCCCTTTGTGCCCTTCTGTGATGCTTTTGTACTCATATGTCCTCATTTCTGCGCTGCATTTTTATTATATGCTTTATTTTCCTGTACTCTGTGAAGTGACCACTTGTCCGGCAGCACCCGGATATTCCATTCATCTCCCTCATTTGGAACAGTGATCTTCTGCAGAGATACTCAATTTTATATGTCGATTTTATTTTACCATGATTCAGGAAAATTTTCTATCTTTTGAAGCCCAAAAAGAGAGTTAATATTCCGTTAAGAATATCAACTCTCTCCTGTCATTTATCTCTCTATCCCCTCATGATAAGAAATACCCTGTTAATAGCCGAACTCCTGGGCAAAATACAACTTGCCATTGGTCTCATAGACCGCAATGCTGCAGGTGGTAAAATCGCCTGCCAGGATATTCGCTGCGTGTGTAGGAGAAGCCATCCAGGCATCTACTACACTCTGTGCGGAATCATAGCCCTTCGCCAGATTCTCGCCCCACATCAGTTCACTGTTCACTGTGTACCAGTCCTTACCGTTGGGTCTGGTATGGGAGAACTTGGAAGCTGCTTCGGTTGCTCTTACCATAGCGCAGGACTCCAGACCGTTGCTCCAGTTCAGTGCTGCCAGGCCGTTCTCTGCTCTCTTCGCGTTTACAATATCCAACGCATCGATAGCCATGGCACGAAGTTCATCTGCACGGGCCAGCTCAGCTTCACTCATACCGGCTTTTCTCACAGAACCCGCCAGTGCCACTGCCTCTTCATCGAACCAGACAGTTCCGTCATCCGTGGCAGGATCACGGCTTACAGAGGATAATTCTGTACTCTTGCCGCAGCCTGCAAGGCTCAGCACCATGATGACTGTCAGAACAAGACTCATCCATCTTTTTTTCATTTGTTCTACCTCTTCTTTCCTTGATTGTTTATAGTAAATATATGTTTATTCGTTATGATTGCTTCTTCTTAATAATAAGCCATGCTCCCAGCCCTGTCAAGGAAAGGGCAAAGCCCCGATTCCATGTATTGGAATCATCGCCGGTCCTGGGTCTTCTGGAAGCTCCCAGGACTGCTCTGTCCGCCAATGGTGTAGGATCATCGGTAATGCTTACAACCCGCTGACGTCTTACACCAAGCACCTGAGGTGTTACCGGGGTTGCCGGCTCAGACGGTGTACCGGGAGTATCCGGGGTATCGGAATCATCCGAATCGTCCGGAGTATCCGGGGGTGCGGTCGGAGTAGTGGTCGGCGTCGTGGGTGTGGTATCCGGTGTGCCTGTCGGCGTAGGCTCCGGAGCAGCACTGGGAGTCGGTTCCGGGCTGGTAGTCACGGGCGGAGTAACCTCCGGCTCTCTGGACAATTCAAACTGCATTCCGAAGCCGTATCTGGTCATCTGATAGCCGTTGTTGGCCAACACACCGTTAAGGTTAGTGGTGATCTTCACTTCTCCGTCCTTTAACAGGTCGGATACCCGAGTATCTGCATAGGAACCTTCCTGTCCGTTTTTCAGCATCCGGTCATACAGACCTTCACCGTCAAAAGTATATACATTATGATATGTCGTGTAATATAAAGCATCTGCTACTGCAGAACAGCTCTCCGCTACTGTGGTATCGGCGGTTCCGTTGGTCAGGATTGCCAGTTCCTCTGCCGTAAGTTCTGAAAAGCCGTAGACCTTATTTCCTTCTTCTCTGGAAGTATTGTTGAACCAGTCTAAGTAATACTGTGCCAGGCAGCTCTGCGTAACCTCTTCCGGCTTCATTTCTTCGCTGCCATATCCTTTTTTCAAAAGAGCCTCTCCGACAATCGCATCCGTAACCTTACCTGCGGTGATTCCGAGATCCCGTAACGGAGCATTTAAAATACGGCGGGGCAATGTACAGAACGCTCCCACTTCACCGATCTCATAACCTTCAAAACCACTGGACAGAACCGTTACTTTCTCTCCTGCCTTAGGCGCTGCCGGGATCGTACCGATCGTGGCCTTTGCAGGATCATACTGATACTCCTTATTACTCTCATTTACCAGCTTTATGTTGTAGTACAGGGTATCTCCGGGCTCTGCCGCATTTCCTCCTGCCACGGTACCGTTCAGATAACCGATGGCATCGGACAGATTGATTCTTACCTTGTCCGGGGCATTGCTGTGGATCGTAATGGTGATCGTTGCATCATAGGTCACCCTGCCGGTGCCGCTTTCCCAATGCTGTTCCAGTTCCGGAGTTGTAGTAATGGTAATACCTTCGGAAATATAATGGAACACTGCGCCGTTCTCATTCTGTTCAAAAGTTACCGTTCCCGTGGGATATTCATAATAATCTACTGCGGATACCCCGGGAATCCTGTAATCGTATCCGTCATAATTGATCCAGGTCTCTGTGGGTGTGGTCACATACCATACCGTGGCAATGGTGACTCCACTGAAGGATCGACCGGTGGTGAGCAACTGATCCATAAAACTTTCCGTTACATTTTCACCATACAAGACGCCGTTGTTGTCATTCACATACTGTTTTACATCCTCAAGGGTTTTTCCGCAGTTTTCTTTATAATAGGAAGTGCCTTCGCTGTCTCCACCGTAATAAACATAGTGTAACAAATCTGCGGGCTTGCAGTCAGAATATTTGTTTACATCTAATGCTACGAATCCAACGCACTGCCAGCTTGCCCCGTTACTTCCGGTTAACTTTCCTTCGGCATCTACCCCTGTATTATCCACAGAAAGATATTTAAAGGTTTCAGCATCATCCAAAGTCATCTTATGACCTGCAAACAATGAAAAATCTCCGTTTGCCGGCTTGTAATTATTGGGCCATACGTTGGGGCTGGCTACCTGTCCTCCCACATATTTTGCCATGGTGCCTCCAGCAAGAATCACCGTTTTGATGGTGGGATAGGTTTTCTCTTTTACAGCAACAACGCTGTCGTTTCCGCTTACACTTGCCATTTCAACAACATCGTTCTGCTCATTCTGCGTTGCTTCTTCCGCCTGTACCGTAAATCCGGTGTTGGAGATGCTGCCGATCATCAGTGCCGCTACCAGAGTTTTTGCCAGTTTGGTCTGTATTACGTTTTTTAACTTCATTTCTGTTTCCCCTCAAAACCAGTATTTCTGTTTTTATTACTTCTTTTTACTCTCCTAATAAGTAAGACTGCGCCAAATGGAAAAAAGGACCAGATTTTGAAAAATTTTTCAAGATTCTGATCCTTTTATACTTTTACAGCTAAGATCGGCTGTCGTTCCGTTCCTGTTTAATGTTCTTTTCGCTTAAGAACAAGCCATGCTCCCAGACTCGTCAGGGAAAAGACAAAGCCCAGATTCCAGGCATCGGAGTCATCGCTGGTCTGCGGTCGTCTGGATGCTCCGAGGACTGCTCTGTCCGCCAAGGGAACTGTCTCATCCTCGATGGTCACCATTCTACGGCGTCTTGCACCAAGTACCTGCGGGGTATCCGGGATTCCACCGGCCGGTGTGCCGGGATCTGCCGGGGTACCGGGATCATTCGGGGTGCCGGGATCATCTGGTGTATCATCCGGAGTATCGGGTTCATCCGGGGTGTCAGGTGTTGCGGTTGGTGTTGCGGTTGGTGTAGGCTCCTCGGTTACTACCGGCGTAGGCGTAGGCTCCTCGGTTACTACCGGTACCGTCGGTGTCGGCGTAGGTTCCTCGGTTACTACCGGTACCGTCGGTGTCGGCGTAGGCTCTTCGGTTACCACCGGTACCGTCGGTG
>ERZ1504703.658-NODE-658-length-10419-cov-3.435257_pt1 | contig 10419 bp, 7 predicted proteins | sample MGYA00572393_ERZ1504703 | MGnify/ENA primary metagenome ERZ1504703 (study PRJEB39906, sample SAMEA3182102) | gut metagenome | biome: human; feature: gut; material: Stool; isolation source: human stools | place: Canada | collected 2013-02-18 ...
CGAGCCATTCGATGCCCCGGTGAGTGGCGATTCCGCGCAGGAGAGCCCACCCGAAAGCATCCATTTCCCGACGGGTTCCTCCTTCGAGGTAGAGGCCGAGCAGTACGTTCATCAACCGTTTGGCGAACAGCTGGCAGTCCACATCGGGCAATACGCTGCCGTCGGCGACGCAATGTTCCAGTACTTCGGTAAACGAGTCCAGCCAGAAACGACGGTTTTTTTCGTAGGAATCGGCATAGGAAACCTTCTGTTGCAACTCCTGAAGCGAAATGCAACTGATCATACATACAGCGGCAATGTATTCTTGAATCAGATTCCGGGCCTGTTCGAGGGCCGAACCGGGTTGATAAAAGAGGTAGCCTGCGATCTTTTTCTCCTGTTCTTCCCGGATTTTGTCCCAGCACTGTTCGACCAGGGTGTCCTTATCGCTGAACAGTTCGTAGAGTGTCCGCTTGGAGATCTCCAGCTTTTGTGCGATCTCATCCACCCGGACGGCACGGATGCCGTTCCGGATGATGAGGTCCCGCGTCGTGCGGATGATTTCTTCGCGTGTTACCCTGCGTTTCATTGTTATTTATCGGTTTCGGATTCGATTTCACGGCCGCCGCCCAGGGCATGGTAGAGATCGACGATAGCCTGAATCTCCGAGAAACGGTCGTTGATTTGCGACAGTTGTGCCGACAGCAGGGTTTGCTGTGCAGTCAGCACTTCGAGGTACGTCGTGCTGCCGTGGCGCATCAGAAGCTGGGTGCTCTCGACGGCAGTTTCCAGCGAAGCGACCTGTTTCTGGCGCAGATCGACTTTGGAGCGTGCCGACTGGCATTTGGCGAGGGCGTTGTTCACTTCGGCTCCCGCGTTGAGCAGGGTCTGCTGGAACGACAGTAGGGCCTCCTGCTGTTGCGCTTTGGCGATTCGAAGCTGTGCCTGGTTTCTGCCCGCGTTGAAGATGGGCTGTACGAGCGATGCCGCAGCGTTGAAGATCCATTTGGCGGGATCGAGCGTCGTAACACCTCCATCGTTGGTCCAACCCAGCGTACCGCTCAGACTGAGGGCCGGATAGAACGCCGACCGGGCTCCGGCCGTGTTGTAAAAGGCCTGTGCCAGCGAGTATTCGGCATTTTTCACGTCGGGACGGTTGGAGAGCATCTGCGCGGGAATGCCGACCACCAGGTTCTCCGGAAGAATTTGCTCGTCGAGCGTGCCGCGTTCGAAGCTGCGGGGAGCTTCCCCCAGCAACGACGAGAGGCTGTTTTCCATTTCGCGGATCTGGTACTCCAGGTCGAACAGCGAGGATTCGATCGAATAGTAGCTTGCTTCGGCTTGAGAAACCGCCTCTTTCATGGCCCGCATCGTATTGACGGTTTCGAGCCATTTTTCAGCGGTTTCTGAAGATATCTCGTACTGAGCGTCGAGCATCAGCAGCGTGTAGTAGAGATTGGCGACGGAGGCGATGACCTGCGTGCGGACAGCCTGTTGGTACTCCTGGCTTTGTGCGAGAAGAGCTTTCGCCCGGCGCTTGCTGTTGGTGAGTTTGCCGAAAATATCGACCTCCCAGCTGGCCGTTGCGGGAACGGTGTAGGTCCACGTGGCGTTCCAAGGGTTGGTCAGGCTGCTCACGCCTCCGTTCGGAGCGAAGTTGAACGAGGGCAGGTATGCCAGGCGTGCCGACTTCAGCGTCGCTTCCGCCTCTTTTACGCGCCAGTAAGCCGACTGGAGGTCGGTGTTGTTGTCCAGTCCCTGCTGAATGAGCTGTTGCAGGTAGGGATCGGTGAACATCTCCTGCCAGGAAATGTTACCCAGGGTCATCGTATCGACCGTTTCGACTCCCTGGCCGTAAAGCCCGTCGGTTTTGATCTCTTCCGGGCGCGTGTAGGGCTTGTAAATGCCGCAGCCAGCCATGGCGGCTGCGGCAAGTATGATGATTAGCTTTTTCATGGTTTACTTCTTCTCTTCGTTTTCTTTTTTGCTGTCTTCGATCTCGGCTTCGATCATCCAGTCGGGAGTGTTCGTGAATTGGATCGGTTTGACCTTCTCCTGCAGGTGCTGGAAGACGATGAACAGGGACGGCACAAGGAACAACAGAGCCAACGTACCGACGATCATACCGCCGACGACGCCCGAACCGAGGGTCGAGTTACCGTTGGCGCCCACACCCGTTGCGATTACCAGCGGGATCATACCGAACACGCAGGTCAGCACGGTCATCAGGATAGGACGCAGACGGGCTTTGGCGGCCGAGAAGGCGGCCTGCGAGAGGCTCATGCCCGACTTGCGGCGGTCTGCCGCGTACTCCGTAATCAGAATCGCGGTTTTCGACAACAGACCGATAATCATGATAAGACCCGTCTGGAGGTAAATGTTGTTCTCCTGTCCGATGAGCTTGACCAGAATGAACGAACCCAGCAGACCGCACGGTACGGCCAGAATGACGGCGAAAGGAATCAGGAAGCTCTCGTAAAGAGCACTCAGAATCAGGTAGATCAGGATGATGCAAATACCGAAGATGATCGCCGTGTTGCTACCTGTCTGACTCTCCTCGCGCGTAAGTCCGCCGAAGTCGTAGCCATAACCCTTGGGCAGCACCTGTTCCGCTACCTCCTCGATGGCCTTGATCGCATCGCCGGTCGAGTATCCGTCGGCGACGGTACCGCTGATGGCGATACTGTTATACATGTTGAAGCGGCTCAATACCTCCGATCCATATACCTTGGTGAGCTTGACGAACTGACTGATCGGTGCCATTTCGCCGTTCTGCATCCGCACGTACACGTTGTTGAGCGATTCGGGATCGAGTCGGTATTTCGGATCGGCCTGGATCATCACGCGATATACTTTCGAGAAGCGGTTGATGTTCGACACGTACTGTCCGCCGTAGTAGCCCGAAAGGGTCGAAAGAATCTCTGTCGGAGAGATACCCGCGCGCTTGGCCTTCGCCGCATCGATGTCCACCATATACTGCGGGAAGTTGATGTTGAAGGTCGAATAGGCCATCTGGATTTCCGGCCGTTGGTTGAGCGCATAGATGTATTGCAAATAGATGTTGTAGAAGTCCGTTATGTCGCCGCCCGTCTGGTCTTGCAGATACATTTCGAAACCGGTCGAAGTACCGTAACCGGTGATCATCGGGGGAGCGACGGCGAAGATCTGCGCGTCCTTGATGTCGGCGGTCCGGGCATAGATTTGGCCGATTACGGCATTCACGGCGTCGGCCTTGTCGGGACGCTCCGACCAGTCTTTCAGTCTGACGATGCACATACCGTACGAGTTTCCCTGTCCGGCGATCATACCGTAACCGGCTACCTGCTGGAAGTCGCGGATCTGGGGAATGCTTTTCAGACGCTCGCCTACTTTGCCCATTATCTTGTTGGTTTCGGCGAGCGAGCTACCCGGAGCCGTCGTTACGTTGATCATGATCGTACCCTGGTCCTCGTCGGGTACCAGACCGGTTTTGGTGTTGTTCATCAGCAGCACCAGCCCGATCATTGCCAGACCCAGCGTTGCCCAGGTGAGCCATTTGTGCTTGATGAATACCATGACACCGCGCTGGTATTTCTTGAGCACGGCGCTGAAGGCCGTATTATAAGCCTTGCGGAACCGGGCCGCGAAGTTGTTCTTCACATTGCCGTCTTCATCTACATAGGGTTTGAGCAACAGGGCGCAGAGCGCCGGGGAAAGAGTCAGTGCGTTGAGTGCGGAGATACCGACGGCGACGGCCATCGTGATACCGAATTGCGTATAGAACGTACCTGAGGTTCCGCCCATCATCGACACCGGGATAAACACGGCCATGAAGACCAGCGTCGAGGTGATGATGGCCGAAGTGATGCCGCCCATGGCATCGACCGTAGCCAGGTACGATGACTTGTAGCCGCTGTCGAAGCGTGCCTGGACGGCTTCGACGACGATGATCGCGTCGTCCACCACCGTACCGATGGCGAGCACCAGCGCGAAGAGGGTCAGCAGGTTGATCGAGAAGCCCGCGAACGAAAGGAAAGCGAACGTACCCACCAGCGACACGAGGATCGAAATGGTCGGGATCAGCGTCGAGCGTATATCCTGCAGGAAGACGTAAACCACTAAAATGACGAGGATGATGGCCTCGATCAGGGTTTTGATCACTTCGTGGATCGAGGCGTACAGGTAGTCATTCACGCTCATCAAGTGGGTTATCTCTACGCCTTTAGGGAGTTCGGTTGCAATTTCATCGAGCATCGCGTCGATTTCCTCGACGGTTTGTGTGGCGTTCGTGCCTGCGGTCTGGAAGACGAGCGCCGAAACGCCGGGATGACCATTGACCATACCGTGATAAGCATAGGAGTCCTGTCCCAATTCAATGTCTGCCACATCTTTCAGACGCAGTACCTGACCGTCAGAAGTAGCTCGGATTACGATCTCCCCGAACTCTTCAGGTGTCATTTTACGGCCACGGTATTTCATGGTATATTGGAACGTGTTATCTGAGTTCTCGCCGAACATACCGGCTGCCGATTCGATGTTTTGTTCCGCCAGAACGCCTGTAATGTCCGAAGGAATCAACTTGTACTGGGCCATGACGTCCGGCTTCATCCAGATACGCATTGCATAATCGCCACCGAGAGCAAAGAATTCTCCGACGCCCTGGATACGCTGGATGCGCGGTTTGATGTTGATATTGAGGTAATTCGACAAGAAATTTTCATCGTATGAATCGTCTGGACTGCTTAGCGTGAAAACTTTCAGCATCGAAGACTGACGCTTCATGGTCGTAACACCGATTTTTGTAACTTCGGCAGGGAGCGATCCGGTTGCCGTCGCTACTTTATTCTGTACGTTGACGGCCGCCATATCCGCGTTGGTGCCCTGTTTGAAATAAACCGTGATCGATCCGCTACCGGCATTCGATGCTTCGGATTTGATGTACATCATATTTTCCACGCCGTTGATAGCCTCCTCAAGCGGAATGATGACGCTCTTCTGGATGGTTTCGGCGCTGGCGCCCGGATAGCTGGCACGCACCATCACCGTCGGGGGCGCGATGTCGGGGTACTGCTCGACGGGGAGCGTCGCAACACCGATAATACCGCCCAGGACGATTACGATGGAAATGACCGCCGCCAATACCGGGCGGTCTATGAAATGTTTTAGTGTCATATTTTACTGCTCTTTTGTAGGTTGTTCTGCAGGAGCGGTCGCGGTCGTTGCGGCTCCTTTGGGTTTGATCGGGGTTCCTTCGCGCATCAGACCGACGCCTTCGGTCACGATGACTTCGCCCGGGGTGAGTCCGGCGGTGACGATGAAATTCTTGCCGTCGCTCTGGGGCGATACGGTGATATTCTGCGAGGTGGCTACGCCGTTCTCGACCTTATAAACGAATTTCTTGTCCTGCAATTCGAAGGTAGCGACTTGCGGAACGGTGACTACGTTTTTGTAGATGTGCGGCAACAGGACATTACCCGAGCTACCGCTGTGAAGCAAGCGTCCGGGATTGGGGAATACGGCGCGAAGCTGTACGCTGCCCGTCGAAGTGTCGATCACGCCGCTGATCGATTCGATGCGTCCCTCCTGGGAGTAAAGCGATCCGTCGTTGAGCACAAGCTGCACGTTCGGCAACGCCGCCAGCGCTTTGTCCATTGAGCCGTATTCGCGGGTCAGGTCGAGCAGTTGATTCTCCGTCAGGGAGAAATAAACGTACATATCGGAGTTGTCCGATACGGTGGTCAGCGGTTGGGGAATCGATGCGCTCACCAGGGCACCCACACGATACGGCAGGACACCGACTACGCCGTTGGACGGACTTTTCACTTCGGTATAGGAGAGGTTGTTGGCCGCATTGACGAGCTGTGCCTCGGCCTGTGCCAACTGGGATTTTGCCGTCAGCAGGTTGTTCTGGGAAGTTTGCAGGTCGAACTGCGAAACGACGTTCTTGGCGAACAGCTCTTTTTTGCTGTCGTAGGTCAATTGAGCGGTGGCTACGCTGGCCTCGGCAGCTGCGACGTTGGCTTTTGCGGTTTGCAGGGCTGCCTTGTAGGGCACCTGGTCGATAATGAACAACAACTGTCCCTGGCGAACTACTTCACCCTCTTTAACGCACACTTTGGAAATGGTACCCGATACCTGCGGGTAAATGGCGATGTCCTGGCGCCCACGGATGGTTGCCGAGTGGGTGCTCGGAATCGTTACGTCCGATGTCGAAATTGTCATGACGGAATATTCCGCCTCGCCTCTTGCCGTCGGAGCCTGGCCGCACGATACGGCGAAAGCCATGCAGCTTCCGAACAAGACTGCCTGAATTAACTTCTGCTTCATAGTTTTTTGGTTGATTATTATTACTTTGAAAAAAATATTTTCCCGTTAAAAAACTTTTTGTCCTGCAAAAGTACCGTAAAAATCGGGGTGCAGGTCTTTTTCTTGCGAACAATTTTGTCACTTTTCGGTACATTTATAATATATTTGTACGATAATAATCTCAGGGGCTTTCCGTTTGTTCAAAAAAGAAGAAATCATTATGACTGCTGTAAACCCCATAACTGTTTCCGAAGAGGAACCTTTTGTTATCGGAAAATCCGATCTCGCTTATTTCTTCAATAATCCCTGCCGTTGCGACTGCGCACTGGTTCTGCTTTGTACGAGCGGTCATGCCCAGGTGACCGTCGATCTTCGCCGGGGACCTTTGCAGCTCAATACGATCGTACTCTTACTGCCCGGTAGCGTATTGATGCTCGACGATGCGTCGGACGACTTCTCGGTGAGGTTCGGCGCCTTCTCTCCCGACCTGTTCGGGGAGGCCGGATTTCGGCTGGGGCCCTCGTTTTTCAGCTTTTTGAAGGAAAATCCCATTTCTCAAGTAAACGAAAGAATGGCTGCCGGATTGTCTACCTGGTTCGAAATAATGGATTACACCTATCAGGATCGGGGTAATATGTTCCGAAAGACGATCGTGAGAAATCGGTTGCAGAATATTATGCTGGAGCTTTACGATAAGATCCAGCGTAAGGTCAGCAGCCAGTGTCCCACGACTTCCAACCGGCAGATGGAGCTGTTTCATCGCTTTGTTTCCCTAGTTCATGACTGTTGTATCGAAGAGCGTGAGGTTTCTTTCTATGCGGACAAGCTCTGTATCTCGACCCGTTATCTTTCCGCCATCGTGCGCCGGACGACGCATCAATCGGCCAAGGAGTTGATCGATAAGATCGTAATAATGGAAATAAAAGTATTGCTTCAGAACACTACCCTGCCCATTCAGGAGATCGCTTATAAAATGCATTTCCCGGATCAATCTTATTTGGGGCGTTATTTCAAGAAACATACGGGTATTTCGCCGTCGGTATTCCGTCAGGAAAGCAGAATATCTTATGACTGATGTGAATTACAGAGAATACAAATCGTAAAACTGTGATTTTATGAAATATCTTATATTGTTAAATCTGTGTTTACTTTCATACGTCGGATGTGCAAATAAACATAATAGGCAGAATGATACGACCAATAAAATACAGTCGTTATCGGATAGTTGTAAACTATTGGGTAAAGATCCTCTTTCGAACTACTGTTCCGCGATCGATACAAACGTAATTCATGAGCAGGAGTATGTAATCGACACCGTTGCTGGTGATTTTTATATATATTGTCGTACTGAAGATAATCAGAATATCGTATCTACTACGCACTATAAGTATGCAGATAGGTCGTCTGTCTTAACTGTTTCGAGAAATAATGGAAAATTAGTCTCTCGATTGGAAATCGATAAATACGATTTCGATTCGCTTATTCCGGCGACAGAAATTGATCGTTATCAATTATATAATGTCCATATTCGAGATTATGATGACCGCCGGGTCGTGTTGTCTTTTGGTATTTACCAACCGGATACGGATATTGGTTACCCCGTATTACTTACGATAGATTCTCTGGGAAAACTCTCTGCGGAGATCGAGCATGAAATATGGGAAGATGATTTTTAATTTCGTTTATTGAGGCGATAATCTTTATTCGACGGGATTTATAGTAGAGTACTCGATTACCGGTACCTTTTTGTAAGGTAGCCGGTTTTTTTATAGGAGTTTGATTGGGATTCGTACCGGACCTGGTTTGATTCTATTGAGGTGATTCCTGCGATATTCAGTTGTTTTTTGTTCAGAATTTCGGAGGAAAGAACGGATTCCGCTGTTGGTTTTAGGATTTTGCAGCACCCTTCCGTTTCTGTTTGAAGAAATAGAGTCGAACGAACGACCTGTTTCTCGCTACTTGTATTTTTCTGTATTAGTGCCGCCGTTGCGACTATGAAAAATCGACTTTAACAGGCTTTTTATTAGCGATTTTATAGATTGAATAGATTATAATTCGAGTTCATTTCAATTTCTTTACAAAATCGGTATTTTTGTTTGTGGTATTAAAATGACTTGTCGTTATGAAATTATTGATCGTGGAAGACGAATCCTCATTGCGTGAGTTGCTGGCACGTGCACTTCGCAAAGAGCAATATGTCGTGGAAACGGCCAGTACATACGCCGAGGCTTCGGACAAATTGGCAGCCTATTCGTATGATTGTATCTTATTGGACATTATGTTGCCGGACGGCAACGGATTGCAACTTCTCGAGCGTCTTCGAAGAGCGGATAAACGCGAAAACGTAATCATTATCTCGGCTCGGGATTCTTTGGAAGACAAGGTCCTCGGGCTGAAAGAAGGTGCGGACGACTACCTGCCTAAACCGTTCCATTTGGCGGAACTCTCGGCGCGTATCCAGAGTGTCATTCGCCGTAGTCGCGGTGGCGGGAAAGGCGGCATTGCGCTGGGTAATGTAACGCTCGACCCGGAAAGTTGTCGAGTGGAAATAGACGGCAAGGAGGTCGCTTTATTGAAAAAGGAGTTCGATATTCTTTCGTATTTCATGCAGCGTCCGCGTCATGTGGTCGATAAAGCAGTTTTGGCCGAAGCCGTATGGGGGGATCATGTCGATCAATCCGACAATTTCCATTTCGTTTATTCGCAGGTCAAAAATCTGCGCCGCAAACTCGAAGAGGCCGGAGCCTCGATCGAAATCAAAGCTGTGTACGGTTTCGGTTACAAACTGATTGATTAAGCAATGCATTTATGAAATTGATCTATAACATATCGCTTCGTTTGTCGCTGGTCTTGTTCCCGTTGATCGCTTTATGGGCGGTCGTGTTTTATTTTACCATGATGGACGAGATAAACGATGAAGCGGACGATGCTCTCGAGGATTATTCGGAATTGATCGTAATGAGGGTGCTTGCCGGGGAGCCTTTGCCCCGTTCGAACGAAGGTTCCAATAACAGTTACACGATCATTCCCGTTGAATCCGGATACGTCGCCACCCGTCCTTCGATCGACTACTACGATACCGAGGTGTATATTCCGGAAAAGGATGAAACCGAGCCGGCCCGGGTGTTGGCGACTATTTTTCAGGATAAGGACGGTAATTTTTACGAACTGAAGGTGGCTATGCCTACTTTCGAAAAAGACGATCTGCTGGAAACAGTCATGTGGTGGGTCGTGTGGCTCTATCTTTTCCTTTTGGTGACAGTTTCCGGAACGACCTTGTGGGTGTTCCATAAAAGCATGCTTCCGCTTTATGAGTTGTTGCATTGGTTGGATAGCTATGCTCCCGGGCGCGAAGTCGCGCCTGTGCCGAACGATACCTCTATTACCGAATTCCGTCGATTGAATGTTGCGGCACAGCAGGCCGTGGATCGCTCTGAGGAGTTGTTCGAGCGTCAAAAACAGTTTATAGGCAATGCCTCGCACGAGTTGCAAACTCCGTTGGCCGTACTTGGCGGACGTATGGAGTATCTGCTCGATTGTGCGGACCTGGACGAGGAAACGACGGGCGAAATCATTCAGATGCGGCGTACGCTCGACCATATCGTCCGGCTGAATAAAACGCTGTTGCTGCTTACCAAGATAGATAACGGTCAGTTTCCGGAGAGCACCGACATCGATCTCGTTCCCCTGGTCGAGGAGCGGAAGGCGCTTTATGACGATATATACGGAGAGCACAAAATCCGTTGTCGTCTGCATTTGCCCGGGACCTTCTCGGTCCGGATGGATGAATCGCTTTGTTCGATATTGGTTTCTAACTTGATCAAGAACGCCTACCTTCACAGTGCCGACGGAGCCGCCGTAGATATTCGTATCGAGGGAAATGTATTGACGGTTATTAACGACGGAGTATCGCCGCTTGATGAGAAACATATTTTCGAACGCTTTTATCAGGGGTCGCAAAAAGAAGGCTCGACAGGGCTCGGTTTGGCACTGGTCAAAGCCATAACGGATTATTATCGCCTCGGACTAATTTATTACTTCGAAAATGGCCGCCACCATTTTGGCGTAAGCTGGCGATAATTGGGACGACGATCAGCTGTATTCGAATATGACGACTGTTTTTTGCTGATTTCGGCGATAATCCTCTGTTACCGG
>ERZ1504703.664-NODE-664-length-10357-cov-3.563483_pt1 | contig 10357 bp, 9 predicted proteins | sample MGYA00572393_ERZ1504703 | MGnify/ENA primary metagenome ERZ1504703 (study PRJEB39906, sample SAMEA3182102) | gut metagenome | biome: human; feature: gut; material: Stool; isolation source: human stools | place: Canada | collected 2013-02-18 ...
CTACCAGAATCACATCCAGTCGTTCTTTCATCTTCGTCTCCTAATTATTTATAATCTTTCCAGAATTTTCTCCGTGATGCTTTCCGCATCCAATCCGATCTCCTTTTTCAAAAGCTCTACATTTCCATGTTCCACATAAGCATCGGGAATAGCTGCCATGACACATTTGATCCGTTTCTCGTGGTCATTCAGACAATCCAACACCTTTTCTCCGAATCCTCCGCTTTGGACATTTTCTTCCATGGTCACGATCATCTCATGATCTTCACAGGCCGAAAGTACTGCCTCTTCGTCAATGGGCTTGATAAATCTGGCATTGATGATACTTGCCTTGTAACCCTTTTCATGCAGAAGCTTCTGGACTTCCTCCGCTGTCTTTACCATACTGCCTATGGCAAACAATGCGATACCGCCCTCTCTTGCGATCCACTCCGCCTTGCCCAGTTCAATGGGAGCACGGTGTTCGGCAAGTCCGGCATAAGCCGTTCCTCTGGGATATCGCACCGCAATGGGCGCATCCAGTGCCACGGCAAACTTCATCATATCCGATAATTCCCATTTGTTCTTCGGCGCACAGATATGCATATTGGGAATTCCCGACAGATAGGTATAATCAAAAATACCCTGATGGGTCTCACCGTCACTCCCCACCAGCCCTGCACGATCTATAGCAAACACTACCGGCAGGTTCTGAATACACACATCATGCAGGATCTGATCGTAGGCTCTCTGTAAAAATGAAGAATACACCGCAACAATAGGCCTCATGCCTCCTGCTGCCAGTCCTGCTGCGAAGGTCACCGCATGTTCCTCCGCAATTCCCACATCAAAGAACCGATCCGGGTACATATTCCGGAAGCGCTTCAGTCCGGTGCCGTCCGGCATGGCTGCCGTAATAGCCACTACCCGTTCGTCCCGCTGGCCCAGCTTGCACATAACAGTGGAAAACACATCCGTATAATTGGCCACGGTGCGGGGATGGGAAGGAATTCCCGTCTCGATGTCAAAAGGCTCTGCCCCGTGAAATCTGGCGGGATGTTTCTCCGCCGGTCCATAGCCCTTGCCCTTCTGGGTAATCACATGCACCAGCACAGCTCCCTTGACTCTCTTGGCTTCCTCAATGACCTTGATCAGGCCTTCGATATCATGTCCGTCTACCGGTCCTAAATAAGTCACTCCCATATCCTCAAAAAACATCCCGGGGATCACCAGCTGTTTGAAGCTGCTCTTGGCCCGGCGGATACTATTGACAATACCGTCGCCACCGGGTTTTCTCTTGAGAGCGTTGTATATGCCCTCTTTCAGATCCAGATAACCGGTCGCCGTACGGATATTGTTCAGATATTTGGAAACACCGCCCACATTTTCGGAGATGGACATATTGTTGTCGTTTAATACCACAATAAAGTTCGTCTCCAGTTTGGCTGCATTGTTCAAGGCCTCGTAAGCCATGCCTCCTGTCAGAGAGCCGTCTCCGATCACGGATACAATGGTGGTCTTCTCCCCTTTGAGATCTCTTGCCTTCACCAGTCCCAGTCCTGCGGATATGGAGGTAGAACTGTGTCCGGTATCAAATGCATCATAATCACTTTCTTTTCTCTTGGGGAACCCACTCATGCCATGGAACTGGCGTAAGACATCGAAACCGTCCTTGCGGCCCGTTAATATTTTGTGGGTATAAGACTGATGACCTACATCCCAGATGATCTTGTCCTCCGGGAGATTCAGAGCAAGATGAAGTGCCATGGTCAGTTCCACCGCTCCCAGGTTCGAACCCAGATGCCCCCCGGTCACACTGATCTTTTCGATCAGGAACTGCCGAATCTCCTCCGCCAGTTCCCCATAGTCTGATTTATCTATTTTTTTGATATCGTTTGCTTTCTCGATCTTATCCAGTAACATTGGCTTTTCCTCTGCTATTTCGTTCTATGGACCAGGTGCAGCAACAGCTCCTTCAGGAATTCATGTTCTCCCGAAAAGCTGTCCAGAGTCGCTACCGCTTCCCCGGTCAGCCGTTCCACTTCTCTGCCGGATTCTTCCAGTCCGTGTAAAGTCACATAGGTCTGCTTATGATTCTGTGCATCACTTCCGGTAGCTTTTCCCAGCTCCTTGCTGTCCCCTATCACATCCAGAATGTCATCCTGGATCTGGAATGCAATGCCGACATTGTAGGCACACAGTTCCAATGCCGCAATCTCTTCATCGGTTGCCCCTGCCAGCGTAGCTCCGATAGTCATGGCCGACTGGATCAGGGCTGCCGTCTTGTTGGCATGGATGAACAGGATCTGTTCTGTGGTCAGAGGTTCTGCCTGTTCCTCCGCTTCAATATCTGCGTTCTGGCCGCCGATCATCCCATAGATTCCTGCCTTGCGGGCTAAAATATTCAGTGCCGCCGCCACTCTCGGGTAATTCGGATCTACCGGTTCTCCCGAGGTGCATGCCGGAAAAGCACGAAATGCAGTCTCAAAGGCATAATTGAGCAGTCCGTCTCCTGCCAGGACTCCCATACCGTCACCGTACACAGACCAGGTGGTCTTGCGGCCTCTGCGGTACTCGTCATTGTCCATGGCCGGCAGATCATCATGTACCAGAGAATATGTATGGATCATCTCGATCGCCGCCATAAAAGGCTCTATCGTATCATCTTTGCCACCGAACATTTTATAGGTCTCCTGCATCAGCATGGGACGCAGGCGCTTTCCGCCTGCCATAAGACTATAGTTCATGGCTTCAATAACGGTCTTCTGGTATCCTTCCTCTGCCGGAAGATATTCCTTCAGTAATTCTTCAATCGCTGCCGTTCTCTTCTGCAATTCCTGTCTGAATAACGTTTCTTCCATGTCTGATGCCAACCTTCCTCTACCTGCCGGTATGCTGTATGCTTACTGGGGATCCAGCGGTTCCAGTCCGCCCTCTTCGTTCAGCTTCATGACCTGTTTTTCCACCCGGTCGATCTGTTCGCTGCACCGTTTCAGCAGATTCATGCCCTTGCTGTACGCCGTGAAAGCTTCCTCCAGAGAAATATCCTCTGCTTCCAGCTGTCCGATCAGTTCTTCCACTGCGGAAAAATTCTCTTCCAGGCTCTGTGGTTCCTGTGCTTCCGTTTTCTTTTTTCCTGCCAAAATAGCACCTCCGTCTGCTGCCTGCATCTATCTGCATCCCCCGGATACCGGTAAATGCTATCCGGGAAGTCTTTCTTCCTTCTGTATCTGTTCCACCCGGGTATCGATCACGCCGTCACTCACCCGGATCCGCAGGCGCTCCCCTGCTTCCACCTGGATCACGGAACGGATATTTTTCCCATCGGTATCCTCCACATAGGAAAAACCACTGTTTAACTTTTCCAAAGGAGAGACCGCTTTCATTCTCTCAATATACAATGCCAGGTTATGTCTGCGTTCCCGCAGGATCGCCTGCAGCCGGTTCTGCAGCCGGTCTTCCAGCTGTATGCTGTAAGTCCTCTTCTCCCGTATCCGGCTGGCGGGGCTTAAATATTTCAGGCGCATTTCCATCTGATCCGCCTGCTGCCTCTTATGCTGAAGCACTCGTCCCATCCGCTGATACAGCCTGTCCTGTCTGTCCAAAATCTCATTCTCAATATCACTGACCTGTGTCACTGCCAGTTCTGCCGCTGCCGACGGGGTCGGTGCCCGCAGATCCGCCACATAATCAATGATCGTGGTATCCGTCTCGTGTCCAACCGCCGAAATAATGGGAACAGAGCAGTCGAATACTGCCTGTGCCACCATTCTCTCGTTGAACGCCCACAGATCCTCGATGGAGCCGCCCCCACGTCCCACGATCATGACATCCACGCCCTGTCTCTCCAGTGCACGGATTCCGTTCACAATGGAAGGCGCCGCCGAAGCTCCCTGTACCAGCGCAGGATACAAAATAATCTGCACGAAGGGATTCCGTCTGGAGGCGATCTGTATGATATCCCGGACTGCCGCGCCGGTATCTGCCGTGACTACCCCAAGAGTATGGATATACTTCGGAATCTGCTGCTTATACTCCGGAGCAAACATGCCCTCTTCCGCCAGTTCCCGTTTTAGTTGTTCGTATTTTTCATAGAGGGCTCCGGCGCCGTCCAGCGTCACTTCCTTCACATACAGCTGATATCTGCCGTCACGCTCAAATACACTCACACTGCCCTTCGCAATTACCTGCTGCCCTTCCGTCAGCCGGAATCCCAGACCTCTCCGGTCTCCGGCGAACATAATGCAGTTCAGGGCACTGGCAGAATCCTTTAACGTAAAATAAATATGTCCAGAGGGATGGTATTTACAGTTGCTTACCTCACCCTTTACAGATACCATCTGTAAAAAGTAATCCTGCGTGAACATATTTTTGATATAAGTATTCAGTTGTCGTACGCTGATTACGTTCTGTATCCTACTCACCGGATTTCATGATCTTGGCAAGGATCGCATTGACGAATCCGCCAGAGCTTTCCTGTCCGTACTTTTTGGCAATCTCGATTGCCTCGTTAATAGCAACGCCATTCGGGATATCGTCATCATAGCGCAGCTCATATGCACCAAGACGCAGTACTGCAAGCTCCACCTTTCCCATACGGGTGGTATCCCAGCCTTCGGTATTCTCATTCAACAGCCTGTCAAGCTCGGGGATTTTCTCCCTGATCTTCTCAAAGCGGGCCGCAATGGCATCTGCATCCTGCCAGGAAGGAACTTCCTCATTATTCTCGCGGAACAATGCAATCTGTTCCGGCATATCCTCCGGTGCATGAAACTCCACGCGGTATAAAAGTTTGAAAACCTGTTCTCTCTGCTCGTGTCTTCCCATAATATCTTCCTGTAATTCCTCTTATTTATCCTTCTTCATGTTCACACCGGCAATACGGATGTTCACATCAGAGCAGGTCAGTCCTGTCATATTCTCAATGGCATTTTTCACCTTCTGCTGTACTGCCTGACAGGTAGCGGGAATATTGTAACCGTACTCCATGGTCACAGTCAGATCCACGGTCACATTCTTGTCCAGCACCTCTACTTTGACACCCTTGGTCAGGCTCTTAACGCCTACCTTGCTCATGAGTTCGTTGGTAACATTACCAGCCATGGCGCTGACACCGTCTACCTCGGTAGCTGCTAAAGATGCGATCATAGCCACTACATCATCGGCGATCTGTACGGTACCGATGCTCTCGTCTTCCCTTAATACCAGGTTCTTCTTATCTATTTCTTTTTCCATGATAGCTGATCCTCCTAATAATAACTAATTAGTTACAGTATACCAAATCCTTATTCATTTGTCACCCAAAAAGTCAAGGATAATTGTTTCCCGTTCTGGGCATAAGTGACGGTATTGCTGTTCCCCTGTATCTGCATATAGGAAAAAATCTCCTGCTCATCGATCAATGCATGACAGATTTCCTGATAACAGAGTTCATCTGCACATTTTATCGTCACTTCCGTTCTGCCGCCCTCTATGGCTCTGTCGAAGACCGCCTGCATCTGTTCATGGTCATAGGAAGTAAAGTAGGAACCTTCCCGCACATAATAATTTGCTTCCGTCGCCGTACATTCCGGCATAGGGATCACCGCTTCGATACGATGCGTCCGTAGCAGATCCTCTGTAGTCACGCACAGATAATCATAATTGATCTCCGGCAGGCTCCTCTGCTCGCTGCCATTCTCCATGCGGTAAGAGGCATCTCCCCAGGTGGTATCTACATAATAATAGTCCCCGTCCACCTGTACCAGATTCCAGGCATGAGCTTCTCCGGTATCCACCGTTCCCTGCACCAGGGTGCACATCACCCCCAGATGATTCAACAGATACTGGGTGGCTTTGGCATATCCCTGGCAGACAGAAGCTCCTCCTAAGAATACCGAGGCAATGTTCTGATTATCCGCCGCACTCAGATCATAATTTGTTGAAAAGATGACCGCCTCATACACCGCTTTTACCTTATCGTACTCAGAAGCCGCCTCTTCCATACCGGACAGCCATTCCGCCGTCACACTGCGAATGGCCTCCGCCCGCGCTACGGCCTCTTCCTTCGTCTGATCGTAAGTGCCTGCGAAGTCGATTCCTACGGTTTTCTCCCCTCTGGAATATTTGGTATAAGTATATCCTGTGGTGTAAAAAATCTCCGGATGATCTATCAGCACGCACTGAAATACTTTGTCAATGTCCTGTTCATCCATTCCCTGTTCCAACGGTTCCGTGGACAGTTTGATCGTGTCATCCATAGACCCAATCGCCTGCTCGATCTCCTGATACCAGATCTGTTCCTGCGCATCCAGACTCTCATATGCAAAACGAGAGCCTCCCTCCTCTAAAAGGGAAAAGCTCTCTGTATTGTCATTTTCCGCAGCCGCCGTCTCCTGCACAGGCATAGTATCTATCTGTGACTCGGGCAGCACGATGGTCTGGGGTACTTCCTGCAGAACCTCCTGTGAGGAGCATCCTGTCAAAAGCAGTAACATCAGAATTCCGGCACATAACTTTTTCTTATTCCGCATTCTATCCCCCTACACACTTTTTGTTTCCATATAATTACTAATTGCGTCCGAACTCCGTCAGCACCAGTCCCTTATTACGGTCCAGAGTCATGCCGATGCTCCAGGAATTCACAAACAGTAATAAAGGATTACCCTTCATGTCCTTGACCTTCTTCATATCGGAAGTACCGGACAGCTTGGCCAGGTCGATCTCATCCTTATTCTCGATCCAGCGGATATGCTCATAAGGCAGGTTCTCCAGACGGATCTCCACGTTATATTCGTTCTCCAGACGGTATTTCAGTACATCGAACTGCAGCACACCTACCACACCGACGATGATCTCTTCCAGACCGGTATTGAACTCCTGAAAGATCTGGATGGCACCTTCCTGAGCGATCTGCTCTACGCCCTTGACGAACTGTTTTCTCTTCATGGTATCCACCTGACGCACTCTGGCAAAATGCTCCGGTGCGAAGGTCGGAATACCTTCATACTGGAACTTCTCCCTTGGCATGCACAGGGTATCTCCGATGGAGAAAATACCGGGATCGAAGACACCGATAATATCACCCGCATAAGCCTCGTTTAAGATCTTACGTTCATCCGCCATGATCTGCTGGGGCTGGGATAATCTCATAACCTTATTGCCCTGCACATGACGCACTTCCATGTTGGCATCGAATTTACCGGAGCAGATACGCATGAATGCGATACGGTCTCTGTGAGCCTTGTTCATGTTAGCCTGGATTTTGAAAACAAAGGCACTGAACTCATGCTCCGTCGGGTTGATCATACCGATGTCTGCTTTTCTTGGCAGCGGCGTGGTAGTCATATTCAGGAAATGCTTTAAGAAGATCTCCACACCGAAGTTGGTCAAAGCAGATCCGAAGCATACCGGGGTCAGGTTACCCTTCTGCACTTCCTCCAGATCAAACTCTGCGCTGGCACCGTCCAACAGTTCCACCTCGCCAAGCAGCTTGTCCGCTGCATCCTCTCCGATCAGTTCCTTCAGATGTTCTTCGTCCTGAATGGGGATCTCGGTGGAAGTTCCTTCCTTCGTTCCCTTCTCCGTATCGGAATATGCGATCACACACTTTTTCTCACGGTCGTAGACACCCTGGAATTCCTTACCGGAACCAATGGGCCAGTTGATGGGGCAGGTGGCAATGCCAAGCTCCTTCTCGATATCATCCAGCAGTTCAAAGGTATCTCTTGCCTCACGGTCCATCTTGTTGATGAAGGTGAAAATAGGGATCTTGCGCATCACGCAGACCTTGAACAGCTTTCTCGTCTGGGCCTCGACACCCTTGGAAGCATCGATGACCATAACTGCGGAGTCCGCTGCCATCAGGGTACGGTAGGTATCCTCAGAGAAATCCTGATGTCCCGGGGTATCCAGAATATTGATGCAGTAACCGTCATATTCAAACTGCAATACGGAAGAGGTAACGGAAATACCTCTGTCTTTCTCAATCTGCATCCAGTCGGATACCGCATGTCTGGCCGTTGCCTTACCCTTTACGCTTCCTGCCAGGTTGATGGCTCCTCCGTAGAGCAGGAACTTCTCGGTCGGGGCCGTCTTGCCGGCATCCGGGTGGGAAATAATGGCAAACGTCCGGCGGCGGTTGATCTCTTCTGTATAATTATTACTCACTACTATAGTCCTCCAAATATATCTCTTATATCTCTAAAAATCTATTTTCGCAGTTCTTCGGGATCTGCTATCTATGATGGATCTGCCTTTAAAACAGAGCTTCCTTCAAACTCCGGTTGGATTCCGAAATAATCCAATACCGTAGCTCCGATATCGGAAAAAGTCGGTCTGGTTCCGCGATTCCCCGGCGTCACAGGCGCACCGTACATAAGAAACGGAGTATATTCTCTGGTGTGATCCGTGGTGGCTGTGTAAACGGGATCACAGCCGTGGTCTGCGGTGATCATCAGAATATCATCCGGCTTCATGTGTGCCTGGATCTCCGGCAGCTTCTCATCAAAATAAGCCAGTGCCTTCGCATAGCCGTCCACATCTCTTCTATGGCCGTAGAGCATGTCGTAATCCACCAGATTGATAAAGCAGAGTCCTTCGAAATCCTTGTCCAGATATTCCAGTGTCCGCTCAATGCCTTCCGCATTGCCGGAAGTGTATACATGCTCGGTAATGCCCTTGCCTACGAAAATATCCTGGATCTTACCCACAGCAATGACATCCTTACCGGCAGCCTTCAGCTGATCCAGCATGGTCACTGCGGGAGGCAGCAGGGAAAAATCGTGTCTTCTGGGGGTACGGGTATAATGTCCGCTCTCACCGATAAAAGGTCTCGCAATGACACGGCCCACGCCGTGTTCTCCCTGTAAAATCTGTCTGGCGATACGGCAATAATCATATAACTGCTCCACAGGAACCACATCCTCATGGGCAGCGATCTGAAACACACTATCTGCGGAAGTATATACGATCAGTTTGCCGGTGCGCACATGCTCGTCCCCGTAATCCGCAATGACCTGTGTGCCGGAGTACGGCTTATTGCACAACACATCTCTGCCGGTGCGGATCCGGAACTCTTCCAGCACATCCTCGGGGAAGCCGTCCGGATAGGTAGGCAGTGGCTTGGGAGAATAGATACCTGCGATCTCCCAGTGCCCGATGGTCGTATCCTTTCCGCGGGAACGCTCCGTCATGCGGGCGTAAGCTGCGGTGGGATGGTCTGTTTTCTCTCCCACTTCCACGCCGTCAATATTAAACAAACCCATGTTTTTCATATTTTCCATATGAAAAAAAGGGCTCTTTGACACGCTCCCCAGTGTATTTACATTGATGTCACCGTAAGCTGCGGCATCCGGCATCTGTCCGATACCGAAGCTGTCCAATACAATTAAAAAGACTCTCTTCATTGTTTCTTCCTTTTGTCAAGTTTTCCAGGTTAAGTTATGATACCATCCAGATTGTTCCGTGCTTCGCACTCTCACAATCTGGACCGCATTCGTAATCCGCTCATTTTTCCGCGAAAAATGGCTCCTTACTCATGTGGTACGGCTCTCGAATCTCCGGATGCTCCCGCAAGCGAGCTTGCATCGCACCGTCGTCTCTCGACCCTTGGTATCATAACATAATTTTTCCCCTATGTACACAAAAATATCACTGTGCAATGGTGCTGATGACGATATTTTCCGCCGCAATATCCGTCTTTCTTTTTACGATATCTTCGATCTGTGCCCGCTGCACATCCGTCAGTTCTGCGGCATTGACCACCACATCCACGGCATCCCCGTTGATGCTGACCACAGCTTCACTGAAACCTTTCGCCTGCAAAAGCACCTCGGCCGCCGCTTCCTTTTCCGCGATATCAGTCATGCGCACCATACTGTCCACCGCTTCCTGTTTCTGGGCATCGCTGAGCTCAGTACTGTTGATAATCTCCAATAACGTCTCTTTATTCCGGGCTCTGGTCTGCTCCTTGGAAAGTCTTGCAGCAGACAGTACCTCCACACCGTTCGTTCCGGTCAACACTGCTTCCCCGGGAATCTCCCCTTCGTCCGGCGTAGCCTCTGCCACCTGCATATCTTCATCCAGATAATCTTCCATGACGATCTCCACATCCGAATCCAGGCTTTCCATATCTGTGACAATGTCTGTGGAATCCACTGCACTGAGATCTTCTGTATTATCCGACGCCAGATACTCCTTTTCCAGGTTGGTCCCCGCAAACTGCAGATAACCTGCAATGGCTATCATGATGGCAAGTGCGGTAATCATAAGCTGATTCTTCTTAATTAAGTTTTTCACTGCGTTCCCCTTTTCCAAAGGCCTGTATCTGCCTTCTTGATTTTATACTCTATTGTATGTACCCGTCCTGTCTCTTATACACATCTGACGCTGCCGACGA
>ERZ1504703.748-NODE-748-length-9485-cov-3.644963_pt1 | contig 9485 bp, 6 predicted proteins | sample MGYA00572393_ERZ1504703 | MGnify/ENA primary metagenome ERZ1504703 (study PRJEB39906, sample SAMEA3182102) | gut metagenome | biome: human; feature: gut; material: Stool; isolation source: human stools | place: Canada | collected 2013-02-18 ...
GTGCGGTTGCCGCCCGTGAGCCAGCTGTAATCGAATTCGTTGTCCTTGACGAAGGGAATCGTGGTCTGGGTCGTCTGACGGCTCTCGGAGCTGACGATGCGCCGCTGGATGTGGTCGGCGATGGTTCGGCCGTGTTCGTCGAGGTAGATCGTTTCGACCGGTTCGGTCGTTTTTTCCCGGACGACGATGTCGGGCGAGAAGCACATGGTCGTACCTACGATAATGCCCAGGCCGACCTGCCCCACGATCTTGAAACGGCCTTTGAGCCCCTCTTTGTGGATATAGACGTTGTCGAGCTGTCCGAAAAGCAGCACGGGGACGAGAATGGCCAGCAGGATGATTACGCCGCCCATCGTGGGCGTGCCTTTTTTCTGGAGTTGTCCTTCGAGCCCCAGATCGCGGATCTCCTCACCGATCTGTTTGCGCCGCAGGAAGTTGATGATGTTGCGTCCGAAGACGATGACGATCAGCAGGGCGATGATGATGGCTGCCGCCGCGCGGAACGAAATGTACTGGAACATACCTGCGCCGGGCAGGTTGTGAACGTTGTCGAAATATTTGAAAAGATGATAGAGCATGTCGCAGGTTAATTTTTAGCGTAGAGGGCGAAGGCTCGGAGAGCCTCCTCTTTGTCGTCGAAATGGTGTTTTACGTCGCCGACGATCTGATACGTTTCGTGTCCCTTGCCGGCCAGCAGGAGGATGTCGCCCGGCTTGGCGAGCATTGCGGCCGTGCGGATGGCTTCGGCGCGGTCGGCGATCCGCAGGTAGCGGTCGCCTGGGGCGAGTCCTGCGACCATGTCGTCGAGGATCGCGTCGGGATCTTCGTGCCGGGGGTTGTCCGAAGTGAGGATTGCGGTGGTCGCGTATTTTACGGCGATCTGCGCCATTTCGGGGCGTTTGGTCTTGTCCCGGTCGCCGCCGCAGCCGCACAGCACGAAGAGCTGCTGTCGGCAGCGTCAGATGTGTATAAGAGACAGGCACGAAGAGCTGTTGTCCCGGGCGGCGGATCTCCTCGACGGTCTGGAGCACTTTTTCCAGAGCGTCGGGCGTATGGGCGTAATCGACGATCGCCGTAGTGCCGTCGGCGGCTCGCACGAACTCGAAACGTCCGCTTACGGGATGCAGGGTGCTCAGCGTTTGGAGCACCTCGTCGCGGTCGGCGCCCAGCAGCAGGGCCGCAGCATAGACGCTCAGCAGGTTGTAGGCGTTGAAGCGGCCGAGGAAATGGACCCATACTTCGCGTCCGTCGATGCGCAGTTCCATGCCGTCGGGGTGTGTTTCGAGGATCTTGCATCGGAAGTCGGCCATCGATTGCAGCGAGAGGGTTTTGACGGTCGCCCGCGTGTTCTGCACCATGACCCGGCCGTTGCGATCGTCGATGTTTATCAGTGCGAAAGCCTCTTTCGGGAGATTGTCGAAGAAGAGTTTTTTTGCCCGGATATATTCGGCGAAAGTCTTGTGGTAGTCCAGGTGGTCATGGGTGATGTTCGAGAAGATGCCGCCCGTGAAATGCAGTCCCCGGATGCGCTCCTGCACGATGGCGTGCGAGGAGACCTCCATGAAGCAGTATTCGCACCCGGCTTCGACCATGCGGGCCATCATCTCGTTCAGGCGGATGGCGTCGGGGGTGGTGTGGGTCGATTCGATGCGTTCGGTGTCGATGCGGTAAACGACCGTCGAGATCAGGCCGACCTTGTAGCCCAAGCCCCGGAAGAGGTCGTAGAGCAGGGTGACGGTGGTGGTTTTGCCGTTGGTGCCCGTGATGCCGACCAGTTTGAGCTGACGGCTCGGGTCGCCGTAGAATGCGGCGGCCATGTCGGCCATCGCGGCGTTGGTATCCGCTACGACGACGTAGCAGACCGACGGGGCGAGGTGTTCGGGCAGCCGCTGGCAGACGACGGCTGCGGCACCGGCGGTGACGGCCGCGTCGATGTAGGCGTGTCCGTCGCTTCGGGTGCCGCTCACGGCGAAGAAGCAGTCCCCGGGAGCGATGCGGCGGGAGTCGTACGCCAGTCTGCTCACGCGCGTATCGGAGTTGCCTTCCACACGGAGTACCTGTGTCGCCTTGATTAATTCCTGAATTCGTTTCATCTCTTTATTTGAGTGTTATGGTTACGGCTCCCCCGCGCGAGATCCGCGTGCCGGGAGCGATGCTTTGGTATCGGACGGAGCCTCGTCCCGAGAAAGAGACTTTGAGTCCCCGGCTTTCGAGCAGGAACAGGGCGTCTTTGAGTCCCATGCCTACGACGTTGGGCATCGTTTGGTCGTCTTGTGCGAGCGTCGAGATCGTGACGTTCGAGAGGGAGTCGATCCGTACCGTTCCCCAGCCTTTGCGGTCTTCGAACGAGGTGCGGGGCGAGAATCTGTCGGCGATGCGGCGGATCTGGGCGATGTCGCCGCCTTTGATTCGCCGGGGATAGTGTTTTTCTCCTGAATTTTCCGGCGAGAGATCCCAGTCGTGCTCCCGGTTGTAGAGGTAGGTGACGACCTTCTTGACTACCGGACCCGAGAGCGGGCCGCCGTAGTAGGATTTGCCGGCCTGCCGCTTGGTGTGGATCGTCGTGAGCACCGTGTAGCGGGGGTTGTGAGCCGGGAAGTAGGCGACCATGCTGCCGATGTAGTAGCCGTCGCGGTAGCCGATCTTGTCGTCGGCGTATTGGGCCGTACCGGTCTTGGCCGCTACGGTGTAGAGGGTCGTGTCGCGGAAAAATCCCGCACCCGTACCTTCCGTGCCGACGCTTTCGAGAAGTTTGCGGACCTCGCGCAGCGTGCGTTCGGAGCATATCTTGTCCACGAGCGTTCGGGCCTTGAAACGTTCGACCACGTCGTCGCCCCGGCGCAGCTCCCGAACCAGGATCGGAGAGATCATTTTGCCGTCGTTGGCAATGGTGTTGTAGAGGGTGATGACCTGGATCGGGGAGAGTTTGATACGATAGCCGAACGAGCGGCGTACGAGCATACTGTTGGGGTCGGGCACCTCCTTCCAATCCTGAAAGAGCGGTTTTTTCTCGCCGAAAGCCTCCAGTCCGACGGTTTGGTCGAGGTGCAGCTTTTTCATGAAGTCGCTGTAACGCTCCTTGTTGTCGGCATAACGCTCCCAGATCGCCTTGGCGAAATAGACGTTCGACGACTGGGCGACCGCCGTGCGGAAATCCATGTCGTTGAATCCGGCGTGCGAATCCTGCACCCGGATACCGCCGACCTTCACCACACGTCCGTTGCCCGTGTCGTAGGTCTGGTCCAGCGGCATATCCGCGTCGTCCAGCAACAGCAGCATCGAAGCCAGCTTGAAGGTCGAGCCCGGCTCCGTGTTACGCCCGATGGCGTAGTTCTCCCGCTCGGCGTATCCGCCGCCGGGGGTGCGCCCCAGATTCACGAGGGCGAGGATTTCGCCCGTGCGGACCTCCATCACGATCGTGGTGCCCCAGATGGCGTTCTGGGCTTCGAGCTGTTCGCGCAGGTAACGGTTCGCCACGTCCTGCACATCGAGATCGAGCGTCGTGACCACGTCCAGTCCATCGATCGGGTCGATGTTGTCGCCGTCCACGACGCGGCCGTAAAAACCCCGGGCGATGCGTTGGCGCGTGGCCCGACCGTCGCGGCCGGCCAACTCTTCGCGATAGACGGCCTCGATGCCGTAGTTGCCTCGGTCGCCGGTCAGTCCGATCGTGCGGCGCCCCAGTTCGCCCTGCGGATAGATGCGCTCGTCGCTTTCACGCAGGTTGTAAACCATGCCCATGTTCCAGTTCAGGAGCGGGTATTTGCGCAGGGTTTCCCATTCGGTGTAGTCGATGTCGCGGGGAAAGATTTGGACGGGAGTGTGGTCGCGCAGGGTATCGTAGAGTTTTTTCGGCACGAATTCCCGGTCCAAAATCCGGTCGATCCAGCGGGCGATGCGTCCTTCGGAGCGGGGAACGAGGGTGTCCTTGCGGTATTTTACCTGGTAGTGTTTGGCATGCTGCGTGCGGAACATGCGACGATATTCGGCTGCGGATCTGTCGCCGAAATAGGCGGCAAGTAGTTTGGACAGCGAGTCGCTCTGTTCGTGGAACGTACGCACGGAGTCGAGCCCCGGGCTGCCGAAATCGAATTCGACGCGGTAGCGGAAGATCGAGGTGGCCAGCGGATCTCCGTCCCGCGTGAGGATGTTGCCCCGCTGCGCCGGGATGATCTGTTCGGTGAAGATGCGTCCGGCGAGCCGTTCGGCATTGTAGGCGACCTCCGAGCTGAAGAGCTGCACCCATACCAGACGTGCGAAGATGAGCAGTCCCGCCAGGATGAAGAGGATGTAGAGCAACCTCACCCGCAGCAGGATGTCGCTTTTGATGCGCGATTTTTCCGGTTTCATCTTGCTCATCAGTCGTCGAGAATTTCACCCGGAACGACCGGGTCGTACAAGTCGATGCCCCGTCGGCGCAGCTCTTCGAGGATGGCCGAGTGGGTAGTATGGCGGAAACGCTGCTCCTGAAGGCGCGTCGAGCGCTCGCGCAGCATCTGGACCTCGCGGTAAAGCCGCGAGTATTTCATGTCGAGGTGCAGCGCCGTGAACATTACGAAGATGCTGACGAAAAACATTGCGGCGATGCAAATCATGTAACGGTAGTATTCCGAGGCTCCTTTCCGGACCAGGATATTGCCCGAAAAGAGGAGCCAGAAGATATTCGAGCGGCGGCGCTCCTCCTTGCGTTGCTCCTCCTGCCGGGCCTCCTCTTCGGCCTGTTCCCGCTCCCGGTCGGCACGAATTTCCTCGTCGGCTTCGCCGCTCTGCACGCGCAGCACTTCGCGCCGGATGCGGCGGGCGAGCTCTTCCTCCCGCTCCCGGGCGGCACGCTCCTCGTCGGTGACGGGGTCGAATTCGTGGTCGTTGTATTTCATGTCGGTCGGAAACGGTTATTGGCGTACGATTTTGGCAGCGGCTCGCAGTTTGGCCGAGCGCGAACGCGGGTTGCGGACGAGCTCTTCCGAGGAGGGAGTGACGGCCTTGCGCGTAATGATTTCGAACGGCGTTTCGGGCTTGCCGAAGAAATCCTTTTCGATGCGCCCCTCGAAATTGCCGCTGCGCAGGAAGTTCTTCACCAGCCGGTCTTCGAGCGAGTGGTAGGAGATCACTACCAGCCGTCCGCCGGGGCGCAGCACCTTGAGGCTCTGTTCCAGCGCCATTTTGAGCGCTTCCATTTCTCCGTTTACTTCGATGCGCAGGGCCTGGAACAGCTTGGTCAGGAATTTCGATTCGTCCTTTTTCGGGGTACAGGGCGCTACGGCCGCAACCAGGTCTGCGGTGGTCAGGATCGGCTGCGCGGTCCGTGCGCGGACGATGCAGGCGGCGACTTTCCAGGGGGTGTCGATTTCGCCCCAATCGCCCAGGATGCGGGTCAGGGCGTCGGCGTCGAGCGTGTTCACCAGGTCGGCCGCCGTGCCTCCTCCGCGCTGATTCATCCGCATGTCGAGCGGTGCCGAACCCCGGAACGAGAATCCCCGTTCGACGGCATCGAAATGGTGGGACGACACGCCCAGGTCGGCCAGGATACCATCGACCCGGGTTACTCCGCGCAGCCGCAGGGCGCCCCGCATGAAGCGGAAGTTGCTTTCGACGTAATGGAAGCGGCTGTCTTCCGGACAGTTGTCCCGGGTATCCCGATCCTGATCGAAGGCGTAAAGACGTCCCCGGTCGCCCAGTGCCGACAGGATGCGGCGCGAATGTCCGCCACCGCCGAAGGTGAGATCGACATAGGTTCCTGCAGGATCGATGTCGAGCAGTCGGACGGACTCTTCGAGCAGGACGGGCGTATGATAGACGGAGGTCATTTGGTTTCGATATATATTTAGGGTGTAAAGTTAGGCAATTTGCAGGGAAAAATCGTTATCTTTACCGAAGAAAAAACGGTTGAGAACGGTCGTACTCCGGAAGGCCGGGGTGTCCCGCTTCCGGGATCTCCCTGTACCGATGCGGAGTTTCGATTGGAAATCCGAGCGTAGGTGCGATAGGTGCAAATCGGGCGTCGTACGACTTTCGACCGATAATTAAAAGGGTTACGTTATGCCGAAAATAGATGTCGATGCCGTGCTTGCGGCAAAGGCTCCCCGGATCGCCCGATGGGTGCCGGGATTCGTTATCCGCTGGCTCAAGCGCACGATCCATCAGGACGAAATCAACTATATTCTGGATGAGTATTCCGCGCTTCCTCCTCAGCAGTTTATCCAGGCTTGTTTTAAGTTCTGGGGAGTGACCTATTCGGTCGAAGGGCTCGAAAAGCTCGACCCGAAGGGACGGTATCTCTTTGCCTCGAACCATCCTTTCGGGGGAATGGATGGTATGATGCTGGCCGACGAGCTGGTCGGATATTTCGGCGATGCGCGGGTGATCGTGAACGATTTGCTGATGCACGTCGAGCCGCTGCGACCGCTCTGGATCCCGGTGAACAAGCACGGTTCGCAATGCGGGGAATACCTGCGCAGGTTCGACGAAGCTTTTGCAAGCGATTGTCCGATTCTGACCTTCCCGGCCGGGCTTTGTTCGCGCCGTCGGCAGGGGGTGGTGTCCGATTTGCCGTGGCGTTCGAATTTCGTCAAGCGGGCGGCGGCGTCCGGGCGCCGGATCGTGCCGGTTTTCGTCGAGGGCGAACTATCCGATTTCTTTTACCGCCTTTCCAATTTTCGGAGGAAGATAGGTATCCGGTTCAATATCGAGATGCTCTATCTGCCCGACGAGATGTTTTCGCAGAAGGGAAAACATTTCCGGATACTGGTCGGGGAGCCTGTTTCGACGGACGAGCTGGTCGAATGCGGATCGTGGCAGCAGCGGGCGGATTACGTACGCGAAAAGGCGTATTCTTTGGAAAAAAAGTTGCGTGCCGAAGCAAAACACGGATAAATTGTTTAGTTTTGCTCTAAATTTAACAGCATGGAACCCATCATAGAGCCTGTAAGCCGAAGTCTGTTGCTCGCGGAATTGACCCCTGAACGCAAGGTCCGAAATACGAACAAGGCTTCGAATGAAATCTATATTTTCGATGCCGCCGAATGCCCGTCCCTGCTGCGGGAGATCGGACGCCTGCGGGAGGTCGCCTTCCGGTCGGCGGGGGGCGGAACGGGGCTCGCCGTGGATATAGACGAGGAGGATCTCGCCGGCGACGGTTATTACCAGTTGATCGTCTGGGACCCTGCGGAGCAGGAGATCGTGGGCGGTTATCGCTTTATCGTCTGCACGTCGGAAAATCCCCGGCATCTTTCCACTGAACATTATTTCACCTTCAGCGACAAATTCCGCAAGGAATACCTGCCCTATACCATCGAACTGGGGCGTTCGTTCGTACAGCCTTCCTATCAGTCGCGCGGCAATTCGAAGAGTATCTATGCGCTGGACAACCTCTGGGACGGTTTGGGGGCGCTTGTGGTGCTGAATCCCAAGGTGAAATACCTTTTCGGCAAGGTGACGATGTACGCTTCGTACAAGGCTATGGCACGCAATGCCCTGATCTGGTTCCTGCGCCGTTATTTTCCCGATCCCGATCATCTGGTGGCGGGTAAAAATCCCGTGCAGCTCGATTTGGACGATCCCTATTACGAGCATTTTTTCACGGGCAAGACCTATGAGGAGAATTACCGTATCCTGATCCAGCGCATCCGCGAGTTCAACGAGAACATTCCTCCGCTGATCAATGCCTATATGAATCTCTCGCCTACGATGCGGGTGTTCGATACGGTAATCAACACCGATTTCGGCGGTGTGGAGGAGACGGGTATTCTGCTGACCATTCCGGACATTTATCCCGAGAAAAAACAGCGTTATATGCGTTGGCAGGGGTGGCGTGAAAACCTCAAGCAGCGCCGGGAACATTTCCGCCTCCGCCTGCAGGAGCATCTCTCGCGTATCGGGAAAAGATGGGAAGTGTAGTCGAGCCGGATTTTCCCGGGTCGGATGTCTTATTTTGATAAAATTACGCCTTTTCGGTGTAATTTTTTTGTTTATGGATGCGGAATTTCTCGAAAAATTGTAATTTTATAGAGAAAAGAGAAGTTTGTATGCGTACAAGATTGGTAGTGTCTTTTTTTATCTGTTTTTTGCTGCAGGCATGCTCCGGAGCTTCGACGACGAAGACGAATGGAGTGTCGAACACATCGGGAAACGATCAGGCCGGATGTATCGCCTTGGATACGATCGGCATCGATGGTGCGGTCGAGAAGTTCGTATGGAACGAAGAGGATGGAATCGGCTTCTTAATTCAGGATAATAGCTATTTGGACTTTATTAAATCGTCTTTCACATCGAGGCCGGTGTTTGCTATGCAGGCTGCTGACGGTCGAATAACCTATTCGACGGAGGATTTGATGAAAGAGATGTGGCCGAAAGAGCGGATCGAGGATCCTGTTTCGGTCGTAGCTTGGCGACCGTATGGATTTGCGTTACAAGAGGACGGGAGTTTTTTTCTTCCGGTCGGTGTGGCGCAGTATGATGAGAAGGGGTGCCGGAGCGTGCCTATGCTCGGCCGGTACCGGGGAAATCTGGCTGAAATGACACTCGATTTCGAAAATATGTTCTCCGCTGTGGAGTTGCGATTGAGGAAAGACAGCTTCGCTCTCGAACCGATTAAGGTGAAACAAGTTATTTTGCAGGGAAACGACGGTGAAATTCTGGCAGGATCGATCAAGGTGGTAGCCAGTAGGCAGGAGCTGCCCGACAGTGTGTGCGAAGAGAGGAAAGTCAGTCCTTGCGTCGTATTGGATTGCGGATCGGGGGTGGAGCTGACGGAAGAATCGACCTCTTTTTATCTGCCTGTACTGCCTGTGGAGTTTCGCCGAGGGTATTCGTTAACGGTCGTGACGGATCGTGACAGCGGGAATATGTTCAGGATTCAATGCGGTGGCAAATTCCCCGTAAGATTGAAAAAAGGTCGGATATACCGTGCGGCGGATACGATTGTTCGCCCGGCGTATCTGCAATACATGATTCCCGATCCCAATTTCCGGGCTTATCTTTTGGAACAGGGGTATATCGAAGAGATCGGCGAAAACGGGAGCCGGGTCGTAGTAACACCTGCCGGTCGGGCTGCGACGAAGATAGATTGTTCGAGGCGGGGTATCGCTTCCTTAGCAGGAATCGAGTATTTCCCGCTGTTGGAGGAGTTGAATTGCTGTATGAATATGATATCGACGTTGGATTTGACGCAGAATCCTCGTTTGGTAAAGTTGGATTGTTCGGGAAATTGTCTTAAATCCTTGGATGTAAGCCATAATTCGGTGCTAATGGAGTTACGGTGCATGTTGAATGAGCTGGTGGCATTGGAAACGGATCGGAATCCGAAGCTGACTGTTTTGCATTGTGCATTTAATCGCTCGTTGAAAGCGTTGGATGTGACTGGTAATCCCCTGTTGAAAGAGTTGGTGTGCACGGAAAACAGTCTGTCGAGTTTGGATGTGTCGCATAATTTGGAACTGAAAAAACTTATGTGCGGAAATGGTTTTGTCAAAAAGAACCGTTTGGAA
>ERZ1504703.752-NODE-752-length-9475-cov-4.498726_pt1 | contig 9475 bp, 6 predicted proteins | sample MGYA00572393_ERZ1504703 | MGnify/ENA primary metagenome ERZ1504703 (study PRJEB39906, sample SAMEA3182102) | gut metagenome | biome: human; feature: gut; material: Stool; isolation source: human stools | place: Canada | collected 2013-02-18 ...
TAATCCCTAATCACTAATTCTGTTCCACTCCTTTCATTGTCAGCTGTATGCGTTTCCGGTCCATATCTATGCTGAGTACCTTTACGCGTATATGTTGATGAATGGACACTACTTCATTAGGGTCTGATATGAATCTGTCGGCGAGTTGGGAGAGGTGTACCAGTCCGTTTTCCTTGATGCCTATATCGACAAATGCGCCGAAGTTGGTGATGTTTCCTACGATGCCGGGCAATTCCATGCCTTCGCGCAGGTCGCTGATGGTGCGCACGTTCTTATCAAATTCAAATATTTTTATCGGTCCGCGTGGGTCACGTCCGGGCTTGTCCAGCTCTTGCAGGATGTCTTTCAGTGTCGGCATGCCCACGGTGGGGGAGAGGTAGCGTTCCGGATTAATCTTCAGACGCAGCTCCCGGCTGGCTATCAGCTCGGCTACGCTGCAACCCAAGTCCTTTGCCATTTGTTCTACGATGCAATAGCTTTCCGGGTGTACGGCAGTATTGTCCAGCGGATTCTTTGCCTGCGGAATGCGTAGGAAGCCGGCACATTGCTCAAACGCCTTGGCACCCATACGAGGTACTTTCATCAGTTCCTTGCGCGAGGTGAAGGCACCGTTTTCGGCGCGATAGTTCACAATGTTCTGTGCCAGTTGCGGACCCAATCCCGAGATGTAGGTCAGTAGATGGCTGCTTGCGGTGTTCAGGTTGACACCTACCAAGTTTACACAGTTTTCTACGGTCTGGTCCAGTGATTTTTTCAGCTTGGTTTGGTCCACATCATGCTGGTATTGCCCCACACCAATAGATTTCGGGTCAATCTTTACCAACTCTGCCAGCGGGTCCATCAGTCGTCTGCCTATGGACACAGCACCGCGTACGGTGACGTCGTAGTCGGGAAACTCGTCCCGTGCAATTTTAGAGGCCGAATAGATGGAAGCTCCCTGCTCGCTGACGATGAATATCTGTATGTCGCGGTTGAAGCGCTGATGTTTCAAGAACTCCTCCGTCTCGCGGCTGGCAGTTCCGTTACCTATGGCTACGGCATCTATCTTATAAGACTCTATCATCATTTGCAGCTTGGCAAATGCCTCTTTCTGCTTGCTGACCGGAGGGTGGGGGTAGATGTTCTCATTGTGGAGCAGATTTCCTTGTGCATCGAGGCACACAACTTTACAACCCGTACGAAATCCGGGGTCTATACCCATCACACGCTTTTGCCCCAGTGGTGAAGCCAGCAACAACTGACGGAGGTTTTCGGCAAATACCTTGATGGCTTCCTCATCAGCACGTTCCTTACTTTGCGTGGCAAATTCCGTCTCTATGGATGGCTTCAATAGGCGTTTGTAGGAATCCTGCACGGCTTCTGCCACTTGCTGTCCGCAGGGGTTGTTGCTCCGCACGAATTGGCGTTCCAGCCGTTCCACGCACTCCTCATCGTCCGGGCTGATGCTGACTTTCAGCAGGCCTTCCGCTTCGGCACGCCGGATGGCGAGCAGGCGGTGGGAGTTGCATCGCTTCAACGATTCGGAGCAGTCGAAGTAGTCACGGTATTTGGTCGCTTCCTCTTCTTTGCCTTTCACTACTTTGGCGGTCAGTATGCCTTGGCGGGCAAATGCGTTGCGCACGCTGTTTCGGGCACGTTCGTCTTCGCTAACATGCTCGGCTATGATGTCACGGGCACCTTTCAGTGCATCTTCCACGTTCTTCACGTCTCCTTTCACGTAATTGGCGGCGCGTTCCTCCGGATGAGGATCACGTTGCAGCATCAGCAGGGTGGCGAGGGGTTCCAGTCCTTTTTGACGGGCTGCTTCGGCACGTGTTTTCCGTTTGGGCTTGTAGGGGAGGTAGATGTCCTCCAGTAGGGTATTGTCCCAAGTCTCCTCGATGCGCTTCTGAAGTTCGGCGGTCAGTTTACCTTGTTCCTGTATGGTGTTCAGGATGGTTTCTTTACGTTTGGCGATTTCGTTCAGCTTTTCGTAGTGGGTCTTTATGGATTCAATCTGCACTTCGTCCAGTCCTCCCGTTGCTTCCTTGCGGTAACGGCTGATGAAAGGGATGGTGGCACCATCGTTCAGCAATCCGAGGGTCTGTACTATTTGTTTCTCTGATATGCCGAGGGCGGCAGATATCATGCGGTGGAAATGTTGTATCATCGGTTCTCTCTTTTTATAATGGATGCCAAAAGTACGAAAAACAATCGTCGTACGAAAATAAACCCCATATTCTTGGAAAAATCATTTATTATTGCGAAGTTTGTCAACTATAACGAACTAATAAACAATAATATGGAAGAAGCTAAAGGTCAATCGATTTTAGATAAAATGCTCACTACATTTATCAATACGTTAGTGAAAGCAGCCGAAAATGAGGCTCAAACACATTTCGGCAAAAACCTTGAGGAGGTATTGAAGCATTTCATGGCAAAAGTGAATAGCGATTTTGAAAAACAATGCCTGCTTTGGTATTTTACAAAAAAAGGTCAAACTATGACCGTGTCGTCAGAAGTCTTTGAGCGGATTGCGAAAGCGGCTGTTGCCTCGCGTGCGGCAAGCGAGAAGCTGTTTCATGGCCCACAGAAGGTAATCATTAAAGGAAAGGTCTATTATTCCCAAACCATTTCTTTCTATGAGAATGATGAATTTGATTATGCCTTGGGCTGTGCGACAATCTTCTTTGATGAGGAGGGCGTTCCCGTAGGCCTGAAGGATATTTATGACTTTAACGAAGCAAAACATCGTGATACCAATGCCGAGAGTGACACCACATTTATGGCTAAATTTGAAAAAGCAAATTTAGCAAAGTCCTACGCCATACTTTATGGCATTAATGACTATGACCTTCATGACTGATGTGTTTCGTACCATATCGTCATGTATCATAGCATTATTCTGCTGTCTGTTACCAGTGTTCTCTATTACGGGGGAGCATCCGATACTGATTATCAGTTCCTATAACCCGGATGCTGGCCGTACTTCCGGCAACATCTCCGACTTTATGGAGGAGTTCCAACGCCTGGGCGGGACAAACACCATCGCATTGGAGAACATGAACTGCAAGAGTTTTTCCGAATCCCCTCTTTGGGAGAGGAGAATGGCTGAGCTGTTGGCTAAATATCAAGGTGATAAAAGTCCGGCGCTGATTGTACTTATAGGGCAGGAAGCCTGGGCTGCCTATCTTTCTCTGGAAGACTCCATATGCGGCAATACTCCGGTAGTGAGTGCACTGTCCAGCCGGAACGCCATATTGCTGCCGGGTGATACCGTTGACCTGAAGACCTGGATGCCCGAATCCGTCGACTTCTTCACGGATTTCCCCAGTTCGCCTATCAAGGCTGGCTTCGTTTATGAGTATGATGTGGAGGCCAACATCAATATGATAAAGCAGATGTATCCCGGCACCAAGAATATCGCTTTTGTCTCAGACAACAGTTATGGCGGCGTTGCCATGCAGGCCTATGTAGTGAAGGAGATGCAGAAGTTCCCGGAACTAAACCTGATTCTGCTGGACGGACGCGTCAATACCATATATACCATTTGTGACAGATTGCATGAGTTACCGGAAAATACAGCTATATTGATGGGGACATGGCGTGTGGACATGAACGATGGTTACTTCATGCGGAATGCAACCTACGCCATGATGGAAGCAGCTCCCACTTTGCCCACTTTCTCGCTCAGTTCCGTAGGCTTGGGATATTGGGCTGTGGCAGGTGTCGTTCCTGCCTACCGTGCTTTGGGCAAGGAGATGGCAAGACAGTCCTACCGCCTGCTGACCACCCCTCAGGATAGTGAGACCCATATGGAAATCATTCCGAATGAGACCATACTGGACGGTAAACTTGTGAAGGAAAAGAAACGGAATATCACCGGCCTTCCGCAGCCGGTAAAGATGCTGAACGTAACCCCTTCTTTCTACGAACAGTACAAGTATCATATCTGGTCTGTCGGTGCTGTTCTGTTGGTGCTGTTGGGCGGTTTGTTCGTTTCCCTTTACTTTTATTATCATACAAAGAAGTTGAAGGATGAACTGGAGGTATCCGAGGGTGCCTTGCGCGAAGCAAAAGACCGTGCCGAAGAATCCAGCCGTCTGAAGAGTGCTTTCCTTGCCAATATGAGCCACGAAATCCGTACTCCATTGAATGCGATTGTGGGCTTCTCGGACGTGCTGTCTGCCGGAGGAGCCTCGGAAGAAGAACAGCGTGGCTATTTCGAGATTATTAGGACCAACTCTGATTTGCTGCTTCGGTTGATTAATGACATATTGGATGTGTCCCGTTTGGAGGCCGACCGCGTCATCCTTTCTTTGGAGAGCTGCAATGTAGTGCAGATATGCCAGCAGGTAGTAGCTTCCGTGGCCCAGGCACGCAGGTCGACCAATCAATTCTTATTTGAGTGTGAACGTGAGGTAGTGGAGATGCGGACGGATGTGCAGCGTTTACAGCAGGTTGTGATAAATCTGCTTTCCAATGCGGACAAGTTTACAAAAGAAGGTACGATAACCTTGAAGCTGGAGCCGGATACGGCGAGGAATGTTGCAGTATTCTCGGTGACTGACACTGGTTGCGGCATTCCATTGGACAAACAGAAACGGGTGTTCGAACGTTTCGAGAAGCTGAACGAATATGTGCAGGGAACCGGCTTGGGCTTGTCCATCTGTAAGCTGACCGTTGAGAAGTGGGGCGGCGAGATTTGGATAGATCCTGCCTATACGGATGGAGCGCGGTTTATGTTTACCCATCCTATGAACTTATAAGAACCGACAAGAAATAAGGAAATATAATGAAAAGATTTAGTTGTTTTTTTATCTGGATTTTTGTCCTGACAAGCATACTGCCTGCGCAGGAAAGAGAGGTGAAACTGAAAGTCGTACAGACCAGTGATATACACGGCAACTACTATCCCTACGACTTTATACGCCGCCGGGAGGCAACCGGCAGTCTGGCACGTGTGCATGCTTTGGTGCAAAAAGAACGTGAGGCTTATGGCAAAAATCTGATTCTCTTGGACAATGGTGACATTCTGCAGGGACAGCCCACAGCCTATTATTATAATTACATAGATACCGTTGCCCCTCATCTGGCAGCGGAGATGATGAATTTCATGGGGTATAATGCCGGCAATATGGGTAACCATGACGTAGAGACCGGCCGTACCGTTTTCGACCGTTGGGCAGGTGACTGCCGTTTTCCGATATTGGGTGCCAATATTGTGGATACTGCTACCGGAGAAACCCATTTCAAACCCTATGAGGTGCTGGAACGTGACGGAGTGAAAATTGTGGTTCTCGGTATGATAACTCCTGCCATCCCCGTATGGCTTTCAGAGAATCTGTGGAAAGGGCTGCGTTTCGACGATATGGAGGAGACTGCCCGCAAATGGATGAAGATTATCCGTGAGCAGGAAAAGCCTGATTTGGTTATCGGTATGTTCCATGCCGGCCAGGATGCCCAGCTGATGGGAGGCAAGTATCGCGAAAACGCTTCGGTGGAAGTGGCGTGCAACGTGCCGGGATTCGATATTGTCCTGATGGGGCACGACCATGCGCGCGAATGCAAGAGGGTGTGCAACATAGCCGGTGACTCGGTACTGGTGATGGACCCTGCCAGCAACGGTGTTGTTGTGAGTAATGTGGATATAACCTTGAAACTGCGTGATGGTAAAGTTATAGACAAGAAGATAGACGGCATACTGTCCGATACGCAAGACTACGGCGTCAGCGAAGAGTTCATGCAACGCTTTGCCCCCGAAAATGAAGCTGTGCAGAATTTTGTTTCCAAGAAGATAGGTTCCTTTACCGAGACCATCTCCACACGTCCTGCCTATTTCGGCTCTTCCGCTTTTATAGACCTTATTCATGAGTTGCAGTTGGCAATCAGCGGAGCGGATATTTCTTTTGCGGCTCCTTTGTCCTATGATACGGAAATCCGTAAAGGAGACATTTTTGTGAACGATATGTTCAATCTGTATAAGTACGAAAATATGCTTTACACCATGCGTCTGACGGGAAAGGAGATACGCGATGCCTTGGAGATGTCGTATGATTTGTGGACCAATCGGATGAAGTCTCCGGACGACCATATCCTTCTCTTCCGTGAGAAGCGCCGCGAAGGTGCTACGGATAGGGCCTCATTCAAGAATTTCAGCTTCAACTTCGATTCTGCGGCGGGTATTATCTACACGGTGGATGTGACCAAGCCGGATGGCGAGAAGGTAACCATTCTCAGCATGGCAGACGGTACCCCGTTCGATATGGATAAAATGTATAAGGTAGCGGTGAATTCTTATCGCGGAAACGGTGGCGGCGAATTGCTGACAAAGGGGGCCGGCATCTCGCAGGATGAATTGAAGGAGCGCATCATCCACTCTACGGATAAGGACTTACGCTATTATCTGATGCAGTACATTGAGCAGAAGAAGGTGATTGAACCGCGTGCGCTGAATCAGTGGAAGTTTATTCCCGAAGAATGGGCGGCTCCGGCTTCCAAGCGTGATTATGAGTTCTTGTTTGGCAAAGTTAAAGAATAATTCACTATCTTTGCGGCTCAAAATCTATAGTATAAGTTTTTGGACGTGAAGCAGAAGAAAAAAATTATAGGTGCATTGAGCTTGCTGGTACTGTTTATCATGTACCAGGCAAGTATCACTGCGTTCACTCACGTCCATTATGTGAATGGGGTGATGATAACGCACTCGCACCCTTTTCATGGCACACACTCTCACTCTCAGACTTCCCTTTTGGTTATCGGGCATTTGTCGGCATTCTACTCTTCCGGAGTGGATGTGTATGAGGTTCAGCACCCGATGCGTCCTTTGCTGTCCATGCTCAGAGCCAAACCGGCAACGCCTACTGTAAAGGGGGAAGTTATACGTACTCTTTCCCTTCGCGCTCCTCCCGCTCTTTTTTCATAGTCATTAGGTTTAAAAACGCCTGGATTTTTTGTATGTAGATACCAGGCATTTTAGTCTCGAAGTCCGGCATTTCAGTGAACGAAGTGCGGCATCTCGGATGATTATCTTTTTTCAGACTTGAATTATTTTTTTTATTTAGAGCGCTAATTTGATGAAACAATACATTTTGGCGTTGGTACTTGCAGTGGTAAGTGCCAGCGTAGCTTTTGCCGTAAATCCTATAAAAGAAGGCAATATGATTTCCGGCCATGTGATAGTGAAAGGTACGGAGGAAAATATACCGTATGCCACGGTTTTGATTATCGGCAGCGGTCAGGGAACGGTTTCCAATGAAGAAGGACAATTTGAGTTCCGCAAGCTTCCGGCGGGAAAATACAAGCTCCGTGTGTCTGCCGTGGGCTATAAGACCCAAGAGAAGGAAGTGACGGTGAGCAAGGACTTTACTGCCGTCATACATTTCCCGATGGAAGAGGAGAGTTTTATGACCGATGAAGTGGTGGTATCCGCCAACCGCAACGAGGTAAGCCGCAAGGCAGCTCCGGTAGTTGTAAATGTGATGAGTACCAAATTGTTCGAGATGGTCAACTCCACCGACCTTGCCAAGACACTGAACTACCAATCGGGCTTGCGTGTGGAGAACAACTGCCAGAACTGTGGTTTCCCCCAGGTGCGCATCAATGGCTTGGAAGGTCCGTATTCGCAGATATTGATAAACAGCCGTCCCATCATCAGTGCATTGAGCGGTGTGTACGGACTGGAGCAAATCCCCGTGAACATGATTGAACGGGTAGAAGTGGTGCGTGGTGGAGGCTCTGCCTTGTTTGGAGCTAATGCTGTGGGAGGCACCATCAACATCATAACCAAAGATCCCATCAACAATTCCTTCCAGGTATCGAGTATGTTCTCCAATATGGACGGCAAGTCCTGGGAGCAATATATGGGTGGCAATGTATCGCTGGTTGCCAAAGATAACTCCTACGGCATTGCCCTTTATGAGAGTTACCGCAACCGTAACCCCTACGACCGCGATGGCGATGGCTTTTCCGAGCTGGGCAAGCTGAACATGAATACCTTCGGTTTCCGTGCCTATTACCGTCCTACGCATTTCAGCCGCATCAATCTGGAATACCATACTACTAACGAACTTCGTCGCGGAGGTAATAAATTTGATTTGCAGCCGCATGAGACGGACATTACCGAGCAGACCAAGCATATCATCAATAGCGGAGGCGTGAGCTACGATTTATTCTGGAAAGAGTACAAGCATAAGATTTCAGCTTACACCTCCATCCAGCACACCGATCGCAACAGTTACTATGGTGCCCAAAAGGACATGAATGCCTACGGCAAGACGAAAGACTTGACTTGGGTTGCCGGTGGCATGTATGTAGGCAATATGGACAACTGTTTCTTTGCTCCCGCTACCTTCACCAGCGGACTGGAATATCAGAACAACTCCCTGCATGACATTATGACCGGCTATCATCGTGACATGGAGCAGGATGTCCGCATTGCCAGTGCTTTCGTGCAGAATGAGTGGAAAATGAATGTACTGACCATGTTGGTCGGCGCCCGTCTGGACAAGCACAACCTGATTGACAAGCTTATTTTCAGTCCTCGCGTCAACCTGCTCTACAAGCCGACAGATGATTTTCAGGCACGCTTGACTTATTCTACCGGTTTCCGTGCTCCGCAGGCATACGATGAGGACTTGCACGTAACGGCAGTAGGCGGTAAGGGTGTCCAAATCAAACTGTCCGACAATCTGCGTGAAGAGCGTTCCAACAGTTACAGCGGTTCGGTAGACTGGACTGCCCATTTGGGGCACTGGCAGGCAAACATTCTGGTGGAAGGTTTCTATACAGACCTGCGCCATGTCTTTGTGCTCGAAGATATCGGCAAGAACGAAGTAGGGGATGTTATTAAGGAGCGCCGCAACGGAAACGGTGCACGTGTATATGGTGCCAATCTGGATGCGAGGATTGCCCATGGTAAGGAGGCGCAGTTCCAACTCGGATTTACGGCACAGCGCAGCCGCTATACCCATGAGGAAGCTTGGACAAAGGTGGACGGAAAAGACCTTACCACTAAGCGCATGCCCCGTACACCGGATTATTACGGGTACTTCACTTTCTCTTCCGCACCGGTAAAGAATTTTGATTTCTCTCTTTCCGGCACTTATACGGGAAAGATGATTGTTCCGCACTACGCACCGGAAGATGCTCCCGAGGGTGCCTTCTGTAATATCACTTCAGACCGCATGGAGCATACTCCCCAATTTCTGGATCTGAATGTGAAGTTGAACTATACGTTTGTGCTTCACGACCATATCAAGCTTCAGTTGAATACGGGTGTACAGAATATCTTTAACAGTTTCCAGAAAGACCTGGATAAAGGGGAATTCCGCGATGCGGGTTATTTCTACGGACCGACGCAGCCGAGAACCTTTTTTATCGGTTTCAAGATAATGAACTAAAAGTTTCCATTTAAGAATTTTTAGAGCTAAATTCCGCAAAATAGTCCTACATTTGTCGCCAAAGCACAAAAACCATGGATACTAAGAGAATACGA
>ERZ1504703.766-NODE-766-length-9375-cov-5.535515_pt1 | contig 9375 bp, 10 predicted proteins | sample MGYA00572393_ERZ1504703 | MGnify/ENA primary metagenome ERZ1504703 (study PRJEB39906, sample SAMEA3182102) | gut metagenome | biome: human; feature: gut; material: Stool; isolation source: human stools | place: Canada | collected 2013-02-18 ...
TCGGCAACCTGCTGGCCAAAGACACGCAGATAGACACCGTCATTCTGGGCTGCACACACTTCCCGCTGCTGCTGCCTAAGATACAACAATACATGCCCGACGGCATCACGACCGTCACCCAAGGGGAACTGGTGGCAGACAGTCTGAAAGACTATCTTCACCGTCATCCGGAAATGGACAGAAAATGCACCAAAGGTGGAAGATGCGTCTACCGCACCACAGAATCGGAGGAGAAATTCACAGAATCGGCTTCCACTTTCCTGAATGAATCGATAAGAGTTGAGAGGATTGAACTATAAATCCATCAGCATTAAACATTAAAACAAAAACATTTGTTATATTTGTAAGACAGAAACCTCTAAATTCTTACCATCATGAAAGAAGAAGATAAAAGCAAACTCATTGAGGTGTTCACCGGTTCACCGTGGGAAGCAGAACTTGTAAAGAGCCTGCTGGGAAATAGTGATATTGAAGCTGTAACAAAAGACGGAATGGTAGTAAACGTTGTACTGCCTGCCACTGCGGTAGATGTTTCCGTCCTCGTCAATGAAAAGGACTACGAAGCCGCTATGGAAGTAGTCCGCGAATACGAAAAGAGAGAAAATGGAGATTGATTTCAATAGAATTGCTGTCAAGATAGGCAGCAATGTTTTGACACGTCGTGACGGCACTCTCGACGTCACCCGCATGTCCGCTTTGGTGGACCAGATAGCCGAGCTGCACAAGGCCGGCATAGAAATAATACTTGTTTCTTCCGGAGCCGTTGCTTCGGGACGTAGTGAAGTGCACCCCACCAAGAAGTTGGACAGCGTAGACCAGCGCCAGCTCTTTTCCGCTGTAGGGCAGGCCAAACTCATCAACCGCTACTACGAGCTGTTCCGGGAGCATGGCATCCCCGTGGGACAAGTGCTCACAATGAAAGAGAACTTTTCCACCCGCCGCCATTACCTCAACCAGAAAAACTGTATGACCGTAATGCTGGAGAACGGCGTCATTCCCATTGTCAATGAGAACGACACCATCTCCGTGAGTGAACTGATGTTCACCGACAACGATGAGCTGTCCGGCCTGATAGCCTCCATGATGGATGCCCAGGCACTAATCATTCTCAGCAATATAGACGGCATCTACAACGGTTCACCCGCCGACCCGAATTCTCAGGTCATCCGTGAAATAGAACAAAGCAAAGACCTCTCCTCCTACATACAAACTTCCAAATCCAGCTTCGGACGCGGCGGCATGCTGACAAAAACCAACATTGCCCGCAAAGTGGCGGATGAGGGCATCACAGTAATCATAGCCAACGGGAAGCGGGACAACATCCTCGTGAAAATAATGAATAATGAAGAATTAAACTATACCCGTTTCATTCCGTCTCCGGAACCGGTATCGAGCATCAAGAAATGGATTGCGCACAGCGAAGGGTTTGCCAAAGGCGAACTGCACATCAATCATTGTGCCACCGAACTGCTCTTCTCGGACAAAGCAGTAAGCATCCTACCGGTAGGCATCACTGACGTTATAGGCGAGTTCGAGAAGGACGACATCGTACGGATTATCGACTTCGGCGGTAAACCCATCGGTGTGGGAAAAGCCAACTGTGACTCCAGCCAGGCACGGGAAACAATGGGAAAACATGGAAAGAAACCCGTAGTGCACTACGACTACCTATATATAGAATAGGGCACAGACGGATACTATCCACGATATTCATACTTGCATATTTATCACTCTATACTCAGTAAGAAAATGAACTTAAACAAAACTTTTGTCGCCGTACAAGATGCCAGCCGTAACATGCTAGCGTTGAGCGACAAAGAAATCAACCAAATATTACTGGCTGTTGCAGACGCTGCCATAAACAAAACAGACTTCATTCTGAGTGAAAACCAGAAGGATTTGGAGCGTATGCCTTCTACCGACCCTAAATACGACCGCCTAAAACTGACAAAAAGCCGTTTGCAGGACATCGCTGCGGACATCCGCAACGTAGCCGCCCTCCCTTCTCCTTTGGGAAAAGTCCTTAAAGAGAACGTATTACCCAACGGATTGAAGATAAAAAGGGTCAGTGTACCTTTCGGTGTCATAGGCATTATCTACGAAGCCCGTCCCAACGTCAGTTTCGATGTATTCTCACTCTGCCTTAAAAGCGGCAATGCCTGTATTCTGAAAGGCGGAAGCGATGCAGACTATTCCAACCGTGCCATAATCAGCGTGATACACGAGGTACTGGAGCATTTCAACGTAGATACACATATCGTGGAACTGCTTCCTGCCGACAGAGAGGCGACTGCCGAACTACTGCATGCCAACGATTATGTAGATTTGATAATTCCGCGCGGCAGCAGCAGCCTGATAAACTTCGTACGCCAGAATGCCACAGTACCGGTTATAGAGACAGGTGCCGGCGTATGCCATACGTTCTTCGACCGCTATGGCGATATAAGCATAGGTCCATCTATCATTGCCAATGCAAAGACACGCCGGGTCAGTGTATGCAACGCTTTGGATTGCCTGATTATCGAAGCCGACAGCCTGGCTAATTTGCCCGACCTATGCCTGCCGCTGCAATCAAGCAATGTAGAGATATTTGCCGATGAACCCGCCTACCACAGTTTGCATGGCAAATATCCCGCCGAACTGTTGAGACTTGCCACTGAAGACTGCTACGGCAGAGAGTTCCTGGACTACAAGATGGCCATTAAAACCGTGAATTCTTTCCAGGAAGCATTGGCACATATCCGGAAGTACGGTTCCAAACATAGCGAATGCATCATTACGGACGACAAGACACGTGCCGAATGGTTCTGCCGGGAAGTGGACGCCGCTTGCGTATACGTCAATGCACCGACCTCTTTCACCGACGGCGCACAATTCGGACTCGGTGCCGAGATCGGCATCAGCACACAGAAGCTGCACGCCCGCGGTCCGATGGCTCTGGAAGAAATCACCACATACAAATGGATTGTCGAAGGTTCCGGACAGACCAGACCTTGACAGCCGAATAACAAAGATATAGATACACTAAAAAGACTGTAAATATGAAGAACTTTACTTGCGTGCAGGACATCGGTAACCTGAAGTCTGCACTGGACGAAGCATTCGAGATTAAAAAAGACCGTTTCAAATATGTGGAACTGGGACGTAACAAAACGCTGATGATGATTTTCTTCAACTCCAGCCTGCGTACCCGCCTCAGTACACAGAAGGCTGCATTGAATCTGGGCATGAACGTAATTGTACTGGACATCAACCAGGGAGCCTGGAAACTGGAGACAGAGCGTGGTGTCATCATGGACGGTGACAAACCGGAACACTTACTGGAAGCCATTCCCGTGATGGGCTGCTATTGCGACGTCATCGGCGTACGTTCTTTTGCACGCTTCGAAAATAAGGAAGACGATTACAACGAAGTGATACTGGAGCAGTTCATCAAGCATTCCGGCCGGCCGGTATTCTCCATGGAAGCCGCCACACGCCATCCGCTGCAAAGTTTTGCAGACCTTATTACCATTGAGGAATATAAGAAAACGGCACGTCCCAAAGTTGTTATGACATGGGCTCCGCATCCTCGTCCGTTGCCGCAGGCCGTTCCCAACTCCTTTGCAGAATGGATGAATGCCACGGACTACGATTTTGTCATTACTCATCCCGAAGGTTATGAACTCGACCCCAAGTTCGTAGGAAATGCCCGCGTAGAATATGACCAGATGAAAGCTTTTGAAGGAGCCGATTTTGTCTATGCCAAGAACTGGGCGGCCTATACAGGCGACAACTACGGACAAATATTGAGCAAAGACCGCACCTGGACAGTAGGCGAGCGCCAGATGGCCGTTACCAACAATGCCTACTTCATGCACTGCCTGCCGGTTCGACGCAACATGATTGTGACGGATGATGTGATAGAAAGCCCGCAGTCCATCGTAATCCCCGAAGCGGCCAACCGGGAGATTTCAGCAACAGTGGTGCTAAAGAGACTGCTTGAAAGCCTCTAACCAGAGGACAAGACTACTTTATTCTTTTTAGGCGCGGATTACGCGGAAAACGCGGATTCTTTTCTTAAATTTTTTCCGTGGAATCCGCGTAATCCTCGCCTAAAAAGAAATTATAGCAAATGCATTTCAGCTACACCGCTATTACTTTTCCACTTCTTTGCCCGCTTCTTCCCAACCGATGAAACCTTTGTCAAGGTCATAGATTATATATCCTTTTTTGCTCAGTATGGCAGCGGCCTTTTTACTACGCTTACCACTACGACAATATACTGCAACCGGTTTGTCCTTCTGCAAAGTGGAGTCGGCCATCGTTTCAAACGACTCATCCAGCACATTGATATTGATACTATGGGGCACGTGTCCTTCCGAGTATTCGGCAACAGTACGCACATCCAGAAGCTGCACCTCCGGATTGGCTATCAATGTGGAAAAGTCATCTACCGAAACAGACTTGAACTGTCCCTCCTTCTGCTGGCAGGAAAAGAGGGTGGTAAAAACGAGGCAAAGGCCCGCGAACAATGTCTTCATCGAATATTTCATTTTAGTCAGGGTTATAAACAAAATCGTAAGTCTTGATGTCACCGGAATAAGTGTGCACACTGAAATGAACCATAACCTTCTGTATATCCTCTGCCGCATACTGCCGCAAAGGTACGGAAGCGTAGGCACGCCTGGTATAAGACACCACCTCCTCCTTTGCGTCATGATACAGCGTCAGATATACTTCACTACACCCGGTAGCAGTATCCACAATCACTTCATCCTCAATAAAATGGAACTTATGTTCACCATTCTCATTGACTATCAGTGTCATATTGAGATAGTCGAGTCCCATCCAGATACCCAGCACATCAGTAGGGTCTGTCTTGACGCCCTCCTCGAACTTGTCGGCCGTTTGGGGAGCGACAGAAAGAACACCGCTCAAGGCATACAGCACCGCACCGGCAGTTCCATCGGCAGTTACCTCCGAAGCATAATTACTGATGACACGTACCAAAGCGTTTGCCTCTATGTTCGTCTTTGTCTTGTCCTCCACTACCGGCAAGGTTTCCCCTTCATCTGTCACAACAGACTGCAGATAGCCGTCAGCCCCCGAAAAGGCAGTCAGGAACTCCAGCTTCACGGAAGGATAATGATAATCATCATCGCCACAACCAGTCAACAGACAGGCCAACAAAGGCAAAAGCCACCAATCACAGTACTTCTTCATGTATTCATTCTTTTATAGCCGCCAGATAATTCTTCAACGGGTTGGCATACATCAGCAGCATTTTTCCGCGCAGAAAGTCCACGTCCTTATTAGGAATGGAGATACGCTCCAACTGTTGTTCTATATAGGCCGTGAAGCGCTGCTTATCCTCGGCAGTGTAATGGTCGGAAAAATCCTCCTTCCCCTCGAGAAGGTCGTGTGCCACATAATTATTGGGATACATCCGGTAGCTGGCATGAATACGTTTGTCTATCAGTGCAGACATGCGTGCAAAGAGTTCGGGCTTCGGAAGTGAACGGTCCATCTTCGCCAATTCATCATTCATGCAGGCACCCGTCTGGAAATGTACCCGCCCTTTATAGCCGAACAGTCCGGTCTGCATATTCAGCAAGTCGTCAGCCGTCGTTTTCTTATAGCCTTCAATGTCCCGTTTCAGTTGGAACTCCTGCGCTTTCAGGAAGTCGCAAGGGTCGTATTCATAGGAAATGGCAAGCGGAGCTATATTCATTTCCATTAAGCGGTCAATGACGTCGCCTTCACCGCCTATTGCCAGCATCTTCAGCACACTGTCCTGCGTGCGGTCGTTGGAATCCTTGGCACGCCCTTCACGTTGTGCAATCCAGATAGACTGTTTCTTCTCACTGATGGTATAATGCATATAGCGGGACATGCGTGCGGAAGCCTCCAGCATCTGGCGCATGGTCAACGCACGCAGCACGATGAAGGACTTGTTGACACGCACGAATTTCTTAATCCACGGATAGACAAGCAGGTTGTCGCCAATGGCTATCTCTACCGTATCCATACCCTGGTCTACCAAAAGAATGGACAAGAAACCGGAATCGAGAATAATGTCGCGATGATTGGAGATATAGGTATACGCCGCCGACTTGTCTGCCGGCAACGCGGTATGGTCCAAAGTCAATCCATCCGTAGCCTCCTTCGCCAATTTCCACAGAAGCCCATAGCAGAAGGTCTTCTGAAATTCCAGCTTGGTTTTACACGCGCGCATTTTCTGCGACCAGACTTCAAAAGGTACACCAGGCATCACAGTATCCACTGCCTGCCGGAACGCCGCATCGGCAATCAGTTCCTCATAGACTTGAGGAAGTTCCTCATCATGATAAGGACGGATTTCATCAAATTCCACGTTCGCATTCATAATGAATAATGATTAATCCTTAAACTTGTTTTCTATAATATCTGTCATTACATCCTTCATCTCCATTCCGGCAGCACGAACCTGCTGGGGAATAAAGCTGGTGGCAGTCATTCCGGGGGTGGTATTCACCTCCAGCAGATTGATTTTTTCCCCTTCGGTAATGATATAGTCCACGCGGATAATGCCATAGGCCCCGAGTATATCATAAATGGCAGAAGTCAGCGTCTGCACCCGGCGGGTCAAATCGTCCGAGATGCGGGCGGGAGTAATCTCGTCAGACGCACCATTATACTTAGCTTCATAATCGAAGTACTCGTTGTAGCTCACCACCTCCGTAATGGGGAACACTACGGACTTGTCTTTTGTTTTGTAACAGCCGCAGGTAATCTCGGTTCCGTCCATAAAGGCCTCCACCAGTACTTCCTGCGCTTCCGCAAATGCCTTGGCTATGGCAGGTTGTATCTGCTCTTTCGCCGTCACCTTGGTCACGCCGAAGCTGGAACCTCCCAAGCTGGGCTTAATGAAGCAAGGCAGACCGATTTTCTCCATCACATCTTCATCCGTCACCGACTGTCCGCCGCGCAGCAACAACGATTCGGCAATGCGCACACCGAAACCTTTCAGATACTGGTTGCAGGCAAACTTATCGTACGTGAGCGACGCTGCCAGTACTCCGCAACACGAATAAGGGATGTGGAGCATATCAAAATAGCCCTGCAGACGGCCGTCCTCACCCGGAGTTCCGTGGATGGTGATATAGGCAAAGTCGAATGTCACTTTCTCGCCATCCAGCACGAAGCTGAAGTCATTGCGGTCTACCGGAGCCTTAGCGCCGTCGGGCAGCTGTACATGCCAGTCCAGTCCGTGCATTTCTACAATATATAAGGTATACTTCTCCTTGTCGATGAAGGAGTAAATCCCCTGTGCACTACGCAGGGAGACGTGGAATTCGGAGGTATCTCCTCCGGCTACAATAGCAATCGTGCGTTTCATTCTAATTCTCTGTTACTGATATAGCCTCTCCATTTGTCTATCAGCCGGGTCATGTCATCGGGCAATTCCGAAGTGAAGTACATTTCTTCTCCGGTGACGGGATGCACAAACCCCAGCGTCATGGCATGCAATGCCTGCCGCGGACAAGTGTCGAAGCAGTTGTTTACAAATTGTTTGTATTTAGCGAAGTGGGTTCCTTTCAGGATTTCGTGTCCACCGTAACGTTCGTCGTTGAAAAGTATGTGTCCGATGTGCTTCATGTGCACACGGATTTGATGGGTGCGTCCCGTTTCAAGGATACATTCCACCAGTGTGACGTATCCCAAACGTTCGAGCACCCGGTAATGGGTGACGGCATGCTTTCCCTGGTCGTCGGGGAGGACGGTCATCTGCATGCGGTCTCTGGGATTACGACCGATATTGCCGACAACGGTCCCTTCATCCTGCTCCACATTTCCCCAGACCAGCGCCCGGTAACGGCGTTTTGTCGTCTTGTTGAAGAACTGGTTGCCGAGATTCGTCTTGGCATCCGGAGTCTTGGCTATCACCAGCAGGCCGGAGGTGTCCTTGTCGATGCGGTGCACCAGTCCCACATGCGGGTCATTGGCATCATAATCGGGATTATCCTTCATATGCCAGGCTATGGCGTTGACAAGCGTACCGTGATAGTTGCCATGACCGGGGTGCACCACCAGACCGGCAGGTTTGTTCACTACCATCAGATACTTGTCCTCATATACTATATCAAGGGGGATGTCTTCGGGGATGACTTCATTCTCATAGCGTGGACGGTCCATCATCACAGTGATTACATCCATCGGCTTCACCTTATAGCTGCTTTTCACAGCCTTGCCGTTCGCCATCACGAAGCCTGCATCGGCAGCCTTCTGGATGCGATTACGCGAGGAGTTCGTCAAGCGGTCGAACAGATACTTGTCCACCCGCACCATCTCCTGCCCCTTGTCCACCACCACACGGAAGTGTTCATAGAGTTGCGCCTCGTCACCCACCGGCTCTACGTCGTCCAGCTCATCATTATCTATATCATCCGGCAATTCTTCTATCATCACGGCATTTACAATTTGACTATTTACAATTTACGATTGGAGTCAGATGTTTATCAGAACCAGGACTCATCTGCCGCGGAGTCTTCGGACAACACGGGTTCAACGGTACCTCCCACGGCATCCACTCCCAGGGAGTCTGCCTTCAAGGCGCCTCCATCTCCCACCATCAGCGTCAGCACTGCGCCGGTGGGCACTTTCTCGCCGATGGAAAGCTGACGTCCCTTATACTTCACGCCATACACCCAGTCCTTCTCACCCGGAATATACTGTATCTCGGCCAGCTTGAAGCCCGAAGCCAGAATACGCGCTTCCGCCTGCCGCAGCGAACTGTTGTCCGCCACATCGGGCACTATGTGCAGAGGGACTTCAATCGTATTGATTGTAAGATAGATGGTACGTCCTTCCTTTACCTTTTGTCCGGCTGCCGGATTATATTCGAGGATGCAGCCGGCAGGAAGAGTCTTGACATAACTGGAATCCGAAACGATGCAGACCAAGCCGCGGTTACGGAACATTTTCTCGGCTTCCTCCACTCCCATGCCCTTCACATCGGGCACTATCACAGCCTCGCCGTGGCGGGTATATATATCCAGTCCTTTCAGCACTCCGAACAGCAATCCCACTACCACAACGGCCATCGCAAGGATGTTCGCCCAGAAGAACCGGTTCTGCCGGAAAGAGAAAAAATCTTTTATTGTCATAATCGATAATGCATTATTTGGGACAAAGATACAATTTTCACCACATAGTACACGGAGTTGGCAATAGTTTTTTCCGGAGAAGCGGGCACAATACATAAGAAAAGCTGCAAAAGACCAGAATCAGTCTTTTGCAGCTCCCTTATTTCTTTAATACGAACGAGAACGGCCTATTATGCCTTTACTCCGTTGTATTCGTCCTGTCTCTTATACACATCTGACGCTGCCGACGAATAGAGAGGTGTAGATC
>ERZ1504703.768-NODE-768-length-9371-cov-3.234328_pt1 | contig 9371 bp, 6 predicted proteins | sample MGYA00572393_ERZ1504703 | MGnify/ENA primary metagenome ERZ1504703 (study PRJEB39906, sample SAMEA3182102) | gut metagenome | biome: human; feature: gut; material: Stool; isolation source: human stools | place: Canada | collected 2013-02-18 ...
CTGGGAACGGTTTGTGGTTCCTTTTTTGGGCTACACGGTGGCTCGGGGACAGATGCAGACCGGTACCGGAATTAGTATTTAGTGAATGCATATCACCCGTCTGTTAATCAAGTAGATGTATGATGAAGACAAAACGGATAGAAGTTAGTCTGCTTAGTATATGGGAACATGCACATATTTTTCTGACTTTGCATATTCTGTAAGGAACATTTGTTGCCTGACCGGATCAAGACAGACAAAACGGCATAGGCAGAAAGGACCTCTGTCCATGGAAACTACTTATACAGGAACACTTCAGATCAGCGTTGTCTCCGCTCTGGGGATGACACCGATACCCGGCGCGACCGTCACTGTCTCCTATACCGGGGATCCGGATTCCCCGCTGGAGACGATGACTACTGACGAATCCGGGCAAACCCCTACGATAACACTGGATGCGCCGCCGAGAGAGCTTTCTTTATCTCCGGATATTACGGCACAGCCCTATTCGGAGTACAACATTCAGGTGACTGCAGAAGGCTTTGAACCGGTACTGGTATCTGGTTCCGAAATTCTGGCAGGCGAATTTTCCCTACAACCGATCCGCATGAATCCGCTGAATGTAACAGAGGAGGAAGAAAAAGTAGTAGTAATACCTGCACATACGCTTTTCGGAGAGTATCCTCCGAAGATTCCGGAAGAAGAAATCAAACCTATGAACGAGACCGGGGAGATCGTACTGAGCCGTGTGGTGATTCCGGAATATGTGATCGTACATGACGGTGTCCCGGAGGATCCCACTGCCCGGAATTACTGGGTGCGCTATAAGGATTACATTAAAAATGTGGCCTCCAGCGAGATTTATTCCACCTGGCCGGAGAGTGCAATTTATGCTAATATTCTGGTCATTCAATCATTTACGTTAAACCGTATATATACGGAGTGGTACAGGGGACGTGGATACGATTTTACGATAACTTCTTCTACGGCGTATGATCAAAAATGGATCTATGGCAGAAATGTGTTCGAAGAGATCGACTATCTGGTAGATTCCATTTTTACCAACTATTTGTCAAGGCCCGGTGTACGACAGCCCATTTTCACATCGTATTGTGACGGTAATCGGACTACCTGCCGGGGGCTGAGCCAGTGGGGCTCCAAGTCATTGGCGGATCAGGGATATTCCGCTATTGATATCATTCATTATTATTACGGCAATGATATGTATATCAATTCCGCAGATATTATTTCGGGAGTGCCTTCTTCCTGGCCGGGGTATGATCTGACTATCGGTTCTTCCGGGGAAAAAGTCCGTCAGCTGCAACAGCAGTTGAACCGGATCGCCAGAAATTATCCGGCGATTCCTACGTTGACACCCGACGGAATCTATGGCTCCGGTACTGCGGAGGCTGTCCGGACGTTCCAGAAGATATTTAATCTTCCTCAGACCGGAATCGTGGATTATCCTACATGGTTTGAAATCTCGGATATTTATGTGGGGGTGACACGTATTTCGGAGCCGGATGCGTAGTAAATGGGAAGTTACGCGAGCAATGAGCCGCGTAACTTCCCATTTACCATGTTGTAACAAGTGTAATTCCAACAATTTTCCCGGACAAGCATAAAATCCGCTTGACAGATAAAAATAAATAACGTATTATTGTATTAAATAAATAATACAGTAAAACAACAAGACAATGAGGGACCCGGGGAGGCATCGATAGAAACGATGCGTGACAGGTAATAAGAAACAGAAAATAAGAAACAAGAAAGGATGATAGGAATGGCGTGGGAATTGGATGCTGACAGACCCATATATGCGCAGCTGGTGGAGCGGATCCAGAAAGAGATCGTGTCCGGCAAATATCAGCCGGGAGAGAAGCTGCCGAGTGTCAGAGATCTTGCGGCCGTGGCGGCGGTGAACCCGAATACGATGCAGAAAGCTTTTGCAGAACTGGAGCGGAGCGGCCTGATCGTGACACAGCGCACCAGCGGCAGAACCGTGACGGAGGACACTGAGCTGATCGGGAATACCAGAGAACAGCTGGCAGCCGGGCATGTCCGGAATTTTATCAACAACATGCAGGAACTGGGATATCAGAGAGAGGAGATCCGGAATCTCTTCGATAAGGTACAGGCCTGACAGGGGTGTAAATTTATGATGAAAATAAAGAGAGGCGGAAATAGAAATGAATAATCTGGTAGAAATTGTAAATCTGACCAAGAAATATGGTGCCAATGTGGCTGTGAACAATCTGACCGTAAGTCTCCCCAAGGGGAAGATCATTGGCCTGTTGGGACCCAACGGCAGCGGTAAGACGACACTGATCAAAATGCTGAACGGTCTGCTGACACCGACGGAAGGCACTATTATGATCGACGGAAATTATGTAGGACCGGTGACCAAGAGCAAGGTAGCTTATCTGCCGGACCGCACGTATCTGACCATGAATCAGACAATCCGGGAGATTCTGGATTTCTTTCAGGACTTTTATACAGACTTTTCCAGGGAACGTGCGGAAGAGATGTTAAAGAGTCTGGGGATCGATCCTGCAGTGAAAATGCGGACATTGTCCAAAGGTACGAAGGAGAAGGTACAGTTGATCTTAGTGATGAGCAGGAATGCCAGCCTGTATATTTTGGATGAGCCGATTGCCGGTGTGGATCCGGCAGCGAGAGATTACATCCTGCGCACCATTATCAACAACTACAATCCGGAAGCAACGGTACTGATCTCTACCCATCTGATCGAGGATGTGGAACAGGTACTGGATGAAGTCATCTTCATGCGTTATGGTCAGCTGGTGTTATATACATCCGTTGACAATATCAGAGAAGAGAAAGGTAAGTCTGTAGATGCTTACTTCAGGGAGGTGTTCGCATGTTAGGAAAGTTAATGAAATATGAATGGAAAAATATCTGGAAAGCCGGTACACTGATGCTTCTGGGAATGCTTGTGGTCACCGTGATTGGCTGCGTGGTATTACGCATGCCGGGAGGACTGGTAACGGAGATTGCGGACGGCAATAACATGAATGCGACACAGAGCTGGTTTGTACTCTCTTCCTTTGTGGCAACACTGATCCTGTATGTGATCATGCTGCTGGCGTCTACCTGGGGAATGCTGATTTTTTTGGGCATCCGCTTTTACCGCAGTATGTATACGGATGAAGGCTATCTGTCCCACACCCTGCCGGTAACAGCTAACCAGCTGTTTTTAAGCAAGGTACTGGTCTCCGGTGTCTGGTATCTGTTCATTACGATAGGCATCGGTATTTCAGTGGTGGCACTGATCGTGTCTCTGATGACAGGCCTTTTAAATATCGGTGAACTGAGTAGTGTACTGACACAATATAATGGGAATATCTGGGAATTTCTGGCAGATGCTTTTTATGAACTTGGCAGAACATACGAAGAAGAGATGGGGATCAATCTGTTGCATTATGGGATCACGCTGCTCTTAACCTATGTGGCAGGACCGTTCATTACCATGGTCACTCTGTTCGGAGCGCTGACCATCGGACAGCTTTCCTCCAAACATAAAGGCCTGATGGGAATTCTGGCATATGCCGGCCTGACGATCCTGTCGTCCATCATCGGCAGCACCGTACAGAGCGCATTCATGTTTGGTGCCAATGTCGCAAACAGTGCCAGTGGAATCACGGTGAGCACCAATTCCGCCTATGATATTAACGTGATCACCAGTCTGCTCATTGCGGCCATCATGTACGGCGTATCTTATTACATCATGAACCGAAAATTAAACCTGGACTAACCGGGTCTACAGCTTGCCCTCAACTGGTAAATTTGGTATAATAAATCCAAATGACAACAGGGAACGGGTGAAGGTACATGCAGGAGATTATTGATAGAATTTTAGGAGGAAACTTCGATTATGAGAACGGTTCTTTGGAATTCTCCTGCGCTAAAATAGAGATTTCCCTGTCACAGGGGACAATATATGAGGGCTCTTTTCACATTCTTTCTGCGTCGGAAGGCTATGTAAAAGGATCCGTGATCTCGGACCATCTTCGGATGGAATGTATGACGGATCAGTTTACCGGCTCCGATGCAGAAATTTTTTACTGCTTCCACGGAGAAGATCTGGAGGAAGGGGATGTGATCAAGGGCTCTTTTTCCGTAGTCAGCAACAGAGGAGAATACAATCTTCCTTTTGTGGTGACGGTGGAGCATGGGATGTTGAATTCTTCCATCGGGGCTATCCGGAATCTGTTCCATTTTGCCAACCTGGCGAAGAGCAACTGGAAGGAAGCTGTGCGGCTGTTCTATGATCCGGAATTTCTGCGGCTGTTCCAGGGGAACGATGCCCATTTCTATGACAGTTACCGGATCCTGTCCACTTATGAGGGCAACGAACAAAATGTGGAGGAATTCCTGATCTGTATCAACAAAAAGCAACAGCTGGAATTCCTGACGGAAGAGAAAGAACTGGTGAAAAAACTGCCTCGCAGCGCAGATAATTACGGCGTCACGGAGAACAATCTGACCATCGTGAGGAACGGCTGGGGATATACGAATCTCCAGATCGAGTGTGAGGGTGAATTTGTCTTTACGGAAAAGGAAAACATTACAGACGATGATTTCCTGGGAAACCGTTGCCGCCTGCCGGTCTACATCGACAGCAGCCTGTGCAGACCTGGCAAAAATTTCGGTAAAGTCTACATATATAATGCTTATACTTCACTGGAAATCCCGGTCATGGTACAGCTGGGAGACGGTGTAGTGGCCCGGCATGCGGATCACAGTCATATGCAGTGCATCACCCAGATCATGAAATATTATGAAGAATCGAGACTGAAAAAGATCGGTACGGGAACCTGGCTCGCGGAGACCGGCAAACTGGTGGAGCGCATGGTGACCATGGATGAGAAGGATGTGCCGGCGAGACTGTTCCAGGCACAGCTTCTGATCACAGAGGAACGCTACAATGAAGCCGGATGGATCCTGGATCACGCGGCGGACATGTTGGAAGCCCAGGGAGCTACCGTCGGAGAACAGTGGGTTTACTATCTGTATCTGACCACACTGATCCACAGGGATCCCCAGTATACACTGCAAATGGCGGAGCAGGTGGAACAGATCTACCGCTATGACAGGACCCGCTGGCGTGTGGCATGGCTGCTGTTGTATCTGTCGGAGGAATACAATCGTTCAACCTCCGGGAAATGGATGTTCTTAGAAAAACAGTACCAGTACGGCTGCACCAGTCCGGTGATCTACCTGGAAGCACTGGCCCTTTTGAACGGCAATCCGGCGCTGCTACGTAAATTGAACAGTTTTGAACTGCAGGTGTTGAACTTCGGTGTCCGTCAGGATGCGGTAAACGACAGCCTGATCGAACAGCTGTTGTATCTGTCCGGAAGAGTCAGAGAGTATTCTCCGCTACTGGGCAGAATTTTACGAAGACTGTATGAGAAAAAGAAGGATGTGCGGATCCTGCAGGAGGTGTGCAGCCTTCTGATCAAGGGAAGTAAGACGGGACCGGATGCCTTCACGTGGTATCAGATGGGTGTGGAAAGCCATCTGAGGATCACGAATCTCTATGAATATTATATGGCGTCGGTAGATCTGGATGCTGTGCTGGAGCTTCCGAAAGTGATTCTGATGTATTTTTCTTTCCAGAGCAATCTGGATTATGAACATAGTGCGTTCCTGTATGCGTATCTGTTAAAACACCGGAAAGATTATGAGGAACTGTACGAACATTACGAGCCGAGAATGGAGCGGTTCGTCATTGACCAGATCCAGAAGCAGCATATTAACAGACATCTGGCAATACTGTATCAGGAATTCCTGTCTCCGGCCATTGTAACGGAAGCTATGGCGAAGCCTCTGTCCCGTCTGTTGTTTGCCCATATGGTAAGAGTGGATGACAGCAGAATGCGTAAGGTGATTGTCAGCCAGCCGGGGAATCTGATACTGTCCGAGACGCCTCTGCAAAACGGCACGGCCTGGGTGGCAGTCTACGGGAATGATTATACCATTGCTTTTGAGGATGCATATGGTAACAGGTTCCTTAAAAATGTGGAATATACCCTGGAAAAACTGCTGGTACCGGGGAAATATCTCAGACTTCTGGAACATTATGTGCCGGATACGGCAGAACTGGATCTGTATTTCATGGAGAACGGCAGAACAGAAGAGACCAAATCTTCCACAAAGCTGATGCGGATGGCAAGACTGGTGGAAAGCGATGCCGTGGAGCCGAAGCTGCGCAGTGAGATTGCGGTACAGCTGGTACAGGCCTATTTCGATGCGGATAATTTGCAGGCACTGGATGAATACCTGCAGGAGCTGCAGGGGGACGGCTTTACGGAGGAACAGCGGGAACTGATCCTGCGTTTTCTGGTGTTGCGGGGAAATTATGAGAAGGCATATGCCTGGATCGAAGCATATACCCCTTATTTTGTGGAGGCCAAGATTCTGTTGCGGCTTACGGACGGTGTGATCACGCAGTCGGTCCATGAGGGAGAGGCAGTCCTGTATGCGGCGGCATTGACGGTGTTCCGCAAGGGAAAATACAACGGTGGAATTTTAGAGTATCTGGTGCGTTATGCCACCGGTACCACGAAGGAATTGCGTGACATCTGGAAAGCGGCAAGATCCTTTGAGATAGACTGCTACAGCTTAAGTGAAAAGATATTGCTGCAGATGCTGTTCTCCGGGGCATTTGTGGGAGAGCGGATGGATATTTTCCGTTATTATGTATCCCAGGGAGCCAGACAGGAGATCGAGGAAGCTGTGCTTGTACAGAGCTCTTATGATTATTTCTGCCGGGAGAAGATCACGGAGGAATATGTATTCCGGGAGATCCGTAACTGCTATCTGCGGGGAGAAGAGACCCAGCGGATCTGCAAGCTGGCTTATCTGAAATTCTATGCGGAGAATAAGGACAAGCTGGAGCGGGAAGATGAAACTCTGGTCCGGAATTTCCTGGAGGAAATGATGAAGGACCACATTCATCTGAACTTTTTCAGGGAATATCAGGACTGCCTGCCACAGCTGCAGGAGATGAAGGACAAGACTATCGTGGAGTATCACACAAGAGGCGGCGTCCGTGCAAGGATTCATTATGTGATGATGCATGAGAACGGGCAGGCGGAGGATTACCTGTCGGAATATATGCAGGAAGTATACAGCGGTGTATTTTTCAAGGAATTCGTACTGTTTTTCGGGGAGAATCTTCAATATTACATTATGGAAGAATCAGAGAACGAAGAACAGCTGACGGAGAGCGGAAGCCTGCAGAAGAGCGATATTATGAATGAAAGTCCGGACAGCAAATACGAGATCATCAATGATATGATGATCAGCATGACACTGCAGGACGATACGACACTGGATCATCTGATCGAGGAATATTACCGCAGGGAATATCTGGATCACAGATTGTTCACATTGCAGTAAAGATAAAAAAAGACAGCAGGAGAGGAGGCGGAAGAACATGCGACTGCCGGGAAGTGATAAAGTTATAGTGGGTTATGACCTGGGGAAGGATTATGCGCAGATCAGCTGCTATGTCACAGGCAAGGAAGAAGAGATCACCACATTGTCTTCCGTTGCAGGCTCACAGGTCTATACGATTCCCCTGGTCCTGAGCAAGAGACAGGGAGTCAACCAGTGGTTCTATGGAAGTGAAGCCCTCCGGCATGCGGAGGAAGAAGAGGGAATCCTGGTGGAGCATCTTCTGAAGCTGGCAAAAGATGGGGAACCGGTGCAGATCGATGGAACGACTCTGGATCCGGTGGCACTACTGACTCTTTTTCTCAAGCGTAGTCTGGGAATGCTGTCCCAGATGACTTCCACAGAGCGGATCGGGGCCCTGATGATCACCTGCGAGGAACTGGATGCAGGAATGCTGGAGGTGCTGACGCAGGCAGTGGAGGCATTACACCTGAAGACGGATGCTGTCTGTTTTCAGAGCCATCGGGAGAGCTTTTATTATTACAATCTGTATCAGCCGGAAAATCTGTGGAAGCAGGGGAGCGTGCTGTGCGAGTATAGGGACAGTTCCATCCAGACTTATTATATGGAATGCAACCGCCATACGACGCCGGTGGTAACGTACATCGAAGAGCGGGAATTCCCTTTTCCGGTGGAAAAATCGGATGAAAAGTTCCTGGAGATCGCCACACAGCTATGCGAGAACCGGATGGTGTCCTCGGTATATCTGATCGGGGAAGAGTTTTCTCAAGAATGGATGAAAGAATCGCTACGCTATCTGTGCCGTGGACGGAGAGTCTTTCAGGGGAACAACCTGTTCAGCAAGGGTGCCTGCTACAGCATGATGGAGCGACTGCATCCCAGTGAAAACGGACAAAATCATGTCTATCTGGGACAGGATAAATTGAAATCCAATATCGGTATGAAAGTGCGCAGACAGGGAGAGGAATCCTATCAGGCACTGTTAGACGCCGGAATCAACTGGTACGAGGCGCAGAATACCATGGAGTTTTACCTGCTGGAAGGAAGAGCGGTGGAGATCCTGATCACGTCCCTGACGGGAAAGGGCAGCCGGATCGCCAGAATCGTGCCGGAAGAATTGCAGGAAGGAATCACCAGACTGCGGATTCAGGTGGAGATGAAGGATGAAATACATCTGCAGGTGGAACTGGAGGATCTTGGTTTTGGCAGCTTCCGAACAGCTACGCATCATATCTGGAAGGAAGAAATAGAGTTGTAGATCTGCCCGGGGCAGAGAAAATGAGGATGAAAAATGAAGGCAAGTCTGTGTGTAGGAGAATATTGCGAGAATGCCTATAATGTGGAAGGCCTGGATATCCGGGTCTATAGTATGGAAGAGTTGTGCTATTGCCTAAAGGAGAATGCATTCCTGTTAGACCTGTCCATCATGAACGATAAGCTGGTGGACTGGATCGGAGAAGAATGTAAAGTGTGGGAACTGGCAAAACAGCTCTACCCCATGGTACATAAGCAGGGATCTTTAAGTGTGTTCGTGGTGACGATCCTGCAATATGTGGGGATGTACGATCCGGAAGAAATCCTGCAGGTGGAGCAGGTACTGAAGCAGGGAGCAGGACTCAGCAATCTGGAGAAACGCAAGAGCCAGATCGACTATATGGTGGAAAAAAGAAAATATGCGGCAGCCATCCGTGGATATGATATGCTACTGGAGACCTGGAACCATCTGGAACAGGAAGGAAAGGAACTTCCGGCGGGAAAAGTCCGGGCGGCGATCCTGCACAATAAGGGTGTGGCGCTGACAGGGCTGATGTTTTATGACAAGGCGGCATATTACTTTAACGAAGCCTGGAAGACCGATCCGGACAGAGAACACCTGGATGCTTATCTGGCGGCAAAGAGAATGGAACTGACGGAGGATGCCTATGTGGCATTTGCAGCGCAGAATC
>ERZ1504703.799-NODE-799-length-9109-cov-2.363044_pt1 | contig 9109 bp, 7 predicted proteins | sample MGYA00572393_ERZ1504703 | MGnify/ENA primary metagenome ERZ1504703 (study PRJEB39906, sample SAMEA3182102) | gut metagenome | biome: human; feature: gut; material: Stool; isolation source: human stools | place: Canada | collected 2013-02-18 ...
GAAGAAGATACACTGGCAGAGTGCCGGAACCTGGGAGGAGCCCTGGCCTGATGCATGGTTGGGGTAAGTATGACGACTCCCCTGCACCGGACGGAAAATAAAATACAAAATATAAAAAGATAGAGTAAAAGGCCTGCTGTCCATTGTAACAGCAGGCCTTTCGATTATTTACATTTTATCCTCTCAGCCCTTTTGCGGAAAACAGACACAGTCCATCACGCGATCTATTCTTGCTATAGGCAGATGAGAAATGCGCTCTCGTCTGTTATCTGCCTCTTTCCGCCATAATAATGCTGATTTCCTCTTCATTGATGCCAACCATGGCGCCGCCCAGATCATAGGACATTTTTGCGATTATTTTGGGATCGTTATAATTGGCCACCGTTTTCACAATCGCAGCCGCCCGTTTGGCAGGATCTTCGGATTTAAAAATACCGGATCCGACAAACACACCCTCGGCCCCTAACTGCATCATTAAAGCGGCGTCTGCCGGAGTCGCTACCCCGCCGGCGGCAAAGTTCAGTACAGGCAGTTTTTTGTGGTCATGTACATATAATACCAGATCATAAGGAACCTGCAGTTCCTTGGCCACTTCATACAGTTCATCGGGCCGTTTTGCCGCCACCTGCGCCATCTGCATGTTGATTTTGCGCATATGACGTACCGCCTGTACAATGTCCCCGGTACCCGCTTCCCCTTTGGTACGGATCATGGAAGCCCCTTCACTGATACGGCGCAGCGCTTCGCCTAAATCTCTGGCGCCGCAGACAAAGGGAGTCTTAAACTGACGCTTATCAATATGGTACACATCGTCTGCGGGCGAAAGTACTTCACTTTCATCAATATAATCAATATCGATGGCCTGCAGCACTTGCGCTTCAACAAAATGGCCGATACGGCATTTCGCCATCACCGGGATGGAAACGGCTTTTTGAATCTCCCGGATCATCTTGGGATCGCTCATGCGGGATACGCCGCCGGCGGCCCGGATGTCAGCCGGTACTCTTTCCAAAGCCATCACCGCCACCGCTCCGGCCGCTTCCGCGACTTTGGCCTGTTCCGGACTGGTTACATCCATAATGACCCCGCCCTTTAATTTCTTCGATAATTGTTTGTCTGCATCATATTTGTCTTTTTCAGCCATTTTTATCCTCCTGAATCACCTGGCTGCCGGTTCAGACCACATTATAAATCGTTTGGCAGCCTCTTTTTATTTTCTATAAAATGAATTATAATATAAAATTGAATATAGAAAAATTACCAAAACTGTTTAAAAAAATATAACCAGATAAAAAGGATCAAATCATGGCCACTGCTTATATGAAACTCTACACCTTTACCAGGGAAAGCATTGCGCAAGGCATTTACAGTTACGGAAGCAAACTTCCTTCCAAACGTCAGTTAGCGGAAAAAAACGGCTGCAGTGTGATCACCGTGGAACATGCCTATGCTTTATTGGCAGAAGAAGGCTATATAGAATCCCGCGAACGCAGCGGCTATTACGTAATTTATAACGCCAATGACTCTTATCCGGTGGGAAACGCTCCCGGCTGGCAAAAGATTACGGCGGCAAGCAGCCCGGAAACAGAGCGCAGAGAACAAATGGAAAAAGAGCTTTTTCCATTTTCGGCCTTTGCCAAAACCATGCGTTCCGTGTTGTCATTTTACGGCAAACGGATCCTCAGCCCTTCCCCCAACCATGGCTGCGAAGAACTGCGCCACGCCCTTGCCGCTTATCTGGAAAGAAGCCGGAAAATCAGTGTCTCTCCTGAACAGATCCTCGTCGGCTCCGGTGCGGAATATTTGTACAGCATGAACATACAGGTATTAGGGCGCCACCGGATCTATGCGTTGGAAAACCCCTCTTACGATAAAATACAAAAGGTCTATGAAGCCAATCAGGCCAAAACCGACCTTCTTACCATGGGGACAGACGGCATTAAAACTGCGGAACTGGAGCGTACCGCAGCCGAAGTGCTGCATGTAACGCCCTTTAACAGTTACCCCTCAGAGATTACGGCAACCGCTTCCAAAAGGGCCGAATACATCCGCTGGGCCCAAAAACGTCATGGCTTCATTATCGAAGATGATTTTGACTCTGAATTCACGCTCCTGTCTAAACCGGAAGACACTCTTTTCTCCCTGGCTCCTCAGAAGCAAATCATCTACATGAACAGTTTTTCCAAAACCATCGCGCCTGCCATTCGGGCGGCCTATCTTGTTCTGCCAGAAACTCTGCTGGCTGCGTATCAGGAAAAAATCGGTTTTTATTCCTGTACCGTACCGGTCTTTGAGCAGCTGGTACTGGCAGAATTCATTAATGGAGGACATTTTGAAAGGCATATCAACCGTATCCGACGGCAGAGAAGAAAAGCACTGCAGGGAAAATAAGCCAGGACAGGATAAGATAAGTCCGGCAAACAAAAGAAGATTGGTACGGCAAGCAAGAGAAGGCAAAGTAAATTAAAGTAAAAAACAATCTGGGTAAAGTAGAAGAAAAAAAGCCGCAGGCAATAACCTGCGGCTTAAAGATTTTTACATACAGCAAGCAAATCAGTCTTGTCCGTTCCAGCAATAGGTACACATGGTACCCGGGTCAATCCCTACGGCTTTGAGCATATCGTCCAGGCGGTTAAACCGCAGACTGGTAAATCCCATCTTTTTACAGATGCCGTCCACCATCGCACGATACCGGTCAGAATCAGGATTACAATAATCCTCCAGGATCTCCCTGGCAACCTCGTCGCCCTCTTCTTTCGCCACAATCTGACGGGCGATCAGTTCCATTTCCGAATTGGAACGGGAGAAATTCAAAAATTTACAGCCAAAAGTAATCGGTGGGCAGGCCGGACGGGCATGCACTTCTTTGGCGCCGGTCTTAAACAGAAATTCGGTAGTCTCCCGCAGCTGCGTGCCCCGCACAATGGAATCGTCGATCAGAATAATACGTTTATTATCAATCAGTTCATGCACCGGGATCAATTTCATTTTTGCGATCAGATCACGCTTGCTCTGAATGGTAGGCATGAATGAACGCGGCCAGGTCGGCGTATATTTAATCAGAGGACGGGAAAAGGGAATACGGCTTTCATTGGCATAACCTACCGCATGAGCGATACCGGAATCGGGGACACCGGCCACAATATCCGCCGCGTCTGCCGGAAAAGCATCCCGTTGCGCCATGTATTTACCGCAGTTATACCGCATCCGTTCTACAGAGACCCCTTCATAGACGGAAGAAGGATAACCGTAATACACCCACAAGAATGCGCAGACACGCATTTTTTTACCCGGGGCGGCCAATACCTGCACGCCCTCCGGAGTCATAATGTCAATTTCGCCGGGGCCCAGTTCTTTATAGTCTTCATAACCTAAATTCAGATAAGCAGAAGATTCAAAGGTAGCGCAGAAGCCATCTTCTTTCTTGCCGATGATCATGGGCGTGCGGCCGACTTTATCACGGGCCACATAGATCCCCTGCGGCGTCATAAGCATTAAAGACAGTGACCCTTCCACCATTTCCTGCGCATAACGGATGCCCTCGATCAGATTGTCCTTCTGGTTGATCAGCGTGGCTACTAATTCGGTAGAATTAATCGTTCCCCCGCTCATTTCCAGAAAATGCGTGCTCTTCTTTTTCATGATCATGCTGACCAGAGCTGCCACATTATTAATTTTGCTGACCGACGTGATCGCGTAAGTTCCATGATGAGAACGCACGATCAAAGGCTGCGCTTCCATGTCGGAGATACAGCCGATGCCCAGGTTCCCCTTCATTTTATGGATATCGCCGTCAAATTTGGTGCGGAAAGGAGAATTTTCAATGTTGTGGATGGCCCGATTGAACCCTTCTTCTCCATAAACCGCCATGCCGCCTCTTCGGGTTCCCAGATGGGAATGATAGTCCGTACCGAAAAACAGATCGAACACGCAATCTTCTTTCGATACAACGCCAAAATAACCGCTCATAGTGATGTTTTCCCTCGTCTCTCTTCAACTAAAAATGCTTAAATCTTTACGCAAAGATGCGCCTTTATTTTATCCTACTATACGATGGACTGCAACAATTTTTTCAATAGATTTTTCTAAATTAAGTGTAAATTAAATGCAATTTTCGCTTAACAAAAACTTCACTGGTTAAATGGGAAAGTAAAGTGCTACAATAATAAGAAATAAACTAAGAAATATAGAACGAAACGGAGGCCTGTCCATGCATACCACGTTGGCAGAATTAACTGAACACAAAATCATTTCCATTATCAGGGGCGTTACCAGCGTCGATATCCTCCCTGTGGCAAATGCGCTGTATCGCGGCGGTATCCGCTTCATCGAAGTGACTTTTAACGCCTCGTCTCTTTTAGCCTCCGATGATACCCTGCAAAGCATTCGCCTGTTGCGAAAAAAGATGGGCGACAAGATACACATCGGGGCCGGCACCGTTCTTACACCGGTACAGGTAGAATTAGCCGCCGATGCCGGCGCCGAATATATTATTTCGCCGGACATGAACCCGGATGTGATCCATCATACAAAAGAGTTGGGGCTGCTCTCTCTTCCCGGCGCTCTTACGCCGACGGAAATCCAGGCGGCCTGGGCCGCAGGCGCCGATATGGTCAAGGTTTTCCCTGCTTCCCTGCTGGGCCCGGCCTATTTTAAGGCGCTCAAAGCGCCCCTTTCTCAGGTCAAACTGGCAGCCGTGGGAGGCGTAGATGAAACGAATATCCGGGATTTTCTTAAATCCGGCGCCGACGGTTTGGGTATCGTTGTCTGGTTAATAACGACAGAGTCAGCCGCAAAGCCTGGAACGAGTTGGAACGTTCCGCCTGTAACTTTGTGGGCGCCATTTGTCAGCCGGAAAAATAAATAGTATAATAATGAGGACGGCAGCAGCTGTCTTACCTGACACGGGGAGCGTTTTCGCTGAGAGGAACCTTGCGTTCGACCCACCACCTGATTTGGATAATGCCAACGTAGGGATCGTCAAAACTATCCGAACATACGCACAGGCAGTGTCTGATCAGACACTGCTTTTTTATTATTCAGCCGGTTTTATCTGTCTTGATCCGGTTCTTTTTCTTTTCTTCTATATTTTTCCTTTTATCTTTCTTTATATATTATCTTTTATCTTTATAGTATCTTCATGTACTATCTTCGCTATTTTCAGTTTCTTAGTATGATTTCGTTATTATGATGTTCCTATGATTATATTGAACAAAGGAGTGTATCTCATGGCCGAAAAGTTATATCATACGCAAATGGAAGCAGCCCGCAAGGGCATTCTCACACCGGAAATGGAGCTGGTTGCCAAAAAAGAAGATCGGTCCATTGAATTTATTCGGGAAAATGTGGCCTGCGGTAAGATCGTCATTCCGGCCAATCCCGGTCACAAAGGACTGGATCCTAACGGGATCGGCAGCATGCTGCGCACCAAGATCAACGTAAATTTAGGTGTCAGCCGAGACTGCAAAGATTATGATATTGAAATGCAAAAGGTTTTGAACGCCGTAAAATTAGGCGCTGAGTCCATTATGGACCTGTCCAGCCACGGCAATACCCAGCCTTTCCGCCAGAAGCTCTGCCGGGAATGCCCTGCCATGATCGGTACCGTACCGGTGTACGATGCCGTCATCCATTATCAGAGAGATTTGAATACCCTGACCGCCCGGGATTTTATCAATGTGGTGCGCCTGCATGCGGAGGACGGTGTGGATTTTGTCACCCTGCACTGCGGCATCACCCGTAAAACCATCGAGCAGATTCGTTCCGGCAGTCGGATGATGAATCTGGTAAGCCGCGGCGGCAGCCTGGTTTTCGCCTGGATGTCCATGACCGGAGAAGAAAATCCTTTTTACCAATATTACGATGAAATTTTGGAAATCTGCCGGGAACATGATGTAACCATCAGTCTGGGCGATGCCTGCCGCCCCGGTTGCCTGGCCGATGCTACGGATCAATGCCAGATCGAAGAACTGGTACGGTTAGGCGAATTGACTCAGCGCGCCTGGGATAAGGATGTTCAGGTCATGGTCGAAGGACCCGGACATGTGCCGCTGGACCAGATCGCTGCGAATATGAAAGTACAGCAGACTATTTGCAAAGGAGCGCCTTTTTATGTATTAGGGCCCCTGGTAACGGATATCGCCCCGGGCTATGACCACATTACCGCCGCCATCGGCGGAGCCATGGCCGCCGCTGCCGGAGCAGCGTTCCTTTGTTATGTTACACCGGCAGAACACCTGGCTCTGCCCAACGTAGAAGACGTAAAGCAGGGCATCATCGCCAGTCGGATCGCCGCGCATGCCGCAGATATTGCCAAGGGGATTCCCCACGCACGGGAACAGGATGACCGTATGGCTCAGGCCCGCCGTAAATTAGACTGGGAAGCACAGTGGCCGGAAGCCATCGATCCGGAAACAGCCAAAGCCATCCGCCAAAGCCGTAAGCCGGAAGACGACCACAGCGACACCTGCAGTATGTGCGGCAAATTCTGCGCCGTACGCAGCATTAATAAAGCATTGGCCGGAGAAATGATCGATATCCTATAAATCCTCTAACCTTATATATTCTCTAACCCTATATATATCTAATCTTTTAAACAAAAAAATCCCGCAAGTCTTTTTCCCTGTGCCGACCCCCAAAAGTCAGACCTAAAAACCTAACGATTGGAGGTCGGCACATTTTTCTAAGGGCTGCGGAATTTTTTTATGTGTTCCTCTGCACTACAAGCCTGACATTTGACTTAGAGCCGGATTTTTATACTACGTTCAGATTAGACCGCGCCGCCGAGCCAAAGCCAGTGCCCCTTTACCGGAAAGCACCTTCTGCGATTCCCGGGGAACCAGTTCCACGGTATATCCTTCATTTTGCAGCAGACAAGCATAGGCTTGTTGCAGCACATTGCGCCCTGCCACAATAAAACGCGCTTGCTGACAACCGGAAAAAAGCGGATCCTGTTGCAAGGTCCGTACATCATCCGCCAGCAAAAGTCCCAGTAAATAGTTTTGCGCCTGTACCGGCGTATAACCGTCAAACAAACCGCAAATGCGACACAAAAATGCGCCGTGCCCCAGTCCCATAGACCGTCCCCAGGCAACACCCCGCAGAAAAGCTCCCGCCTCAAACATCTCGACAAAGCGTCGCTCCACGGTACCGGCCAGAATACTGTCTAAAGTCAGGGAACGGAGCAATTCTCCCGCTAATGTAGTCAAACTGCCTCGTATAACTCCTTTTTCATCCACTGCAATGTACTTATTATGCGAACCGGGTAAAACCAGGACCAAAGGTTCCGCTGACGGCCGCGCTCCCATTGCGCCCGCTCCTTCCGCCTCGCATTTCCGATTCGCTTCAGAGCGTTCCTTTCCCGGGTGTACCGGATCGTGCATCAGGCTTGCCGACGCGTATAGCTCCAACATACCGACCGCTTCGGTCTCTTCCCCCCGCATCATATCCATATGGACTATGGTTTCCGCGGTAATCGCCTCGTCCGCCAGATTTTTCATGCCGGGGATAAACCATATCTCCCCCGGTGACAGACCTTCTATCTTCCTGGGCACCATGGCAGCCGCCAGCGTGTCCACCCCTGCCGGAGCCGCAATATGAGGCACTTCTGTCAACCCTAAATCCGACGTCAGCATACCGGAGGCCAAAACCAATGATAGATCCTCAGGCTTTATTCCGGCTTCGGTCGCCGCTTCCGTCAACAGGCAGTCTACCGTAGTCAACAGTTTTTGGTTGTTTCCATCGATTGCAGTATTCCTTACGCCGACTTCCGCAGCGGCTTCCCCGGCCAAAAGAAAATCGGAGGCAGTCCGATTCCAGATACGCACACGCGTATTGGTGGTACCCCCGTCAATTGTTGCAACAAATGTTATATTAGCCATTTTTCCGTTTCATTTTCTCAAATTCAGCAATGATCTCCTGCCCGGGCGCTTCATCCAAAAGGCTCACGACCACCAACACAAGCAGACTGAGCAAAAAGGCAGGAAGTAATTCGTAGATACCGAGCACACCGCCCAACGGAGCGATTAAAAACTTCCAGATGAATACCGTTGCGCCGCCGGTCACCATACCTGCCAATGCACCGCGGTAGGTCGCCCGCTTCCAGAATAAAGAAGCCAGCACCAACGGTCCGAAAGAAGCTCCAAATCCGGCCCAGGCAAAGGATACGATCTTAAAAACAGAACTGGCCGGATCTCTGGCAATGACCATACCTAAAATCGCAATCGCAACTACCGTCCAACGGGCCGCGCGGATACGCTGATCAATGTTCAGGTTCATATTTAACGCTTCCTGCAAGATGTTTTCCGAAACACTGGAAGACGCAGCCAAAAGCTGTGAATCGGCCGTGGACATCGTACTCGCTAAAATACCCGACAACACAAGACCGGCGACACAGGCCATCAAAAGACCATGTTCGGAAATCACATTGGCGATTTGAATGATGATCGTCTCCGTATTGGCATTAGTCAACGTGCTGACCAGGCCGGATGCGCTTAAAGACCGCCCTACAATACCGATAGCCACAGCTACACCCATGGCCACCACGACCCAGATACTGGCTACCCGGCGGGACAGATCCAGTTTTTCCACTTCATTAATCGCCATAAAACGAAGCAGAATGTGCGGCATGCCGAAGTATCCCAGTCCCCAGGCCAGCGTAGACGCAATCGTAAACAACGTGTAAGGAGAAGCGGAGTTCGTATCCACCTTAAAGGTTTCCGTTAACGAAAGATAGCCCGGCAGAGCCTGTGCATTGGCCAACACTGTATCTACTCCTCCTGCCATATTTGTTGCATAGACCAATACAAACAATAAAGCAAAGGTCATGATAATGCTCTGGATAAAGTCTGTAATAGACGCCGCTAAAAATCCCCCGGCTGCCGTGTATGCTACAATAACGATCGCCGAAAGAACCATCGCCATCACATAATCCGCGCCAAATAAAGAATGGAACAGTTTGCCACAGGCCGCAAATCCCGAAGCCGTGTACGGAATAAAGAAAATAATAATGATAACGGCGGCTATGGTAGAAAGCACATGCTTATCATCGTGAAAGCGGTTGGAGAAAAACTGAGGCAACGTGAATGATTTGGTCAGATGGGTGTAAATG